>ERZ1674167.4-NODE-4-length-90720-cov-24.652324_pt1 | contig 90720 bp, 63 predicted proteins | sample MGYA00581301_ERZ1674167 | MGnify/ENA primary metagenome ERZ1674167 (study PRJEB41354, sample SAMEA4873301) | human saliva metagenome | biome: human-associated habitat [ENVO:00009003]; feature: mouth environment [ENVO:08000002]; material: saliva material...
CTATCTTGCAAATGCTTTGCCACAGTCCTATTGCTCCATCTTCAATGATGTGAACATTAAACTCGTTACACCCTTCAAATTCTTTGATGATGTGTGCTTTACGTTCTTCGCGTTTCTTGCAGTTGATTATGAATGTTGGTAGAGCTACACTAATCTCGGGGAGGATATTATTGCAGTTGGTGGCAACAACAGAGCAAAGGATGGCTTCCAGCTTTTCTCCCCACACCTTCCAATTGAGCCTTTCCTGAGCATCTTGCAAGGCAGATTGGCACAATCGTTCGTATCTTTGGCGGTCATTATAGAGTGCAATGATGCGATCTGCCATTTCTTCTGCAGAGCTATCAGCTTCGAAAAGCAGTCCATTCACATCTTCTCGCACCACCTGGCTCACGCCTCCGACTCGTGTTGCCAATGAAGGAACACCAAAGCTCGCTCCTTCAGCATAGACTATTCCAAAGCAGTTAAATGTAGAGGGCATGAAGAAGAAATTTGCCTTTTGATAGGCCTCTTTGAGCAATGCTACATCTGAGGGCTTTGCCTTATCCAATAGTCCTATTGTCGTGACATCTTCTGGCAACGTTTCAGGATGAATACCGATGAGGGTGAGGTGACAGGGAAAGCCTCTTTGCCTTAATGCGCGATAAGCGGCTAGCACCTTGTCACCTCCTTTAAGCTTCCACGCCTTAGCCACAAAAAGCAGTTGGCATATCGCTTGATATTTGGGCAAAACAACTTCGCCTTGTTTCGTCGTGATATTTGCCCCAAACTCTACAACGTGAATCTTTTCTTCATCTGCACCATAATGTTCTATAGCATTCTTTGCTGCCCATTCAGAGCTATAGACCACCTTGCAAGCATTAGCAATGGCTGCGCATTCCAGTTTGTCGGCCAACGCTGCAAAATGTTTGGGCAAGTGCAAATAATCTTTCATCAAATCTAATGTCGTGTCCCCGACATAGACGATGGGAATGTAGGTCTTCAGATAGGCAATAAAGTAATAATCTCGGGCAACAATCACATCATAATGGTGATGACAGAAGAAATCTTCTAACATCACAGCCCAATACTCAACATGCAGTTCGGGCAGAAACCTTGACCGAGGGTTTTGCATGCCATGCAGCTGCATCTTTTCTTGGAAAACTTCCCCACCAATCCACTCCACTTCATGGTTTTCTTGCAAAGCATGAAACATATGATAGAGTGTCCCCGACCAAGCGTGTATGTCCGTAGGATTGAGGGCTGAAAGAAATGCTATTTTCATTGTGGCGAGATGATAGATTAAAAGAAGTTCCCCCCCACCAACCCACCAAGGAGATGGTGGGGGAGAAGGTTAGTGACGTTTAGAGCCAATCTTATGCTTTGTTTTTACCTTAGTTCTCTGTAAGTGTTCTTTTTTCTGCTTGTCCACAAATTGGCCGAATTTATAAGGGTCAAGACAAGCACCAATCTGATCCTCCCAGATGTTAGCCCAAGTACGCACTTCTTGGATAGCCTCTTTACGTGCTTTCCGACTCGTGATGGGCGACTTCTTGAAGAGAGCCATACATTTCTTCCAAGCGATTTTACCATCATAGAGGCGACGATAGCCATAAGCTAGCCATGTTATGAGAGAATCGCAAGGGTGTTCAGCAAAGCGAGCCTCGTCTATGCTTAGCGCTTGTCTGAATTTCTCTTTGCCACGTGGAGTATCATTAGCACAATAGTAGTGGTCGCCCAGATGACACAAAAGGCAAGATTGGTTAGCGAAACGTCCATCGCGTTCAAGCTGTTCTAGCATGTGGAGAGCTTCCGATTGTCGACCAGCAACATCGAGGAGGAAGACTTTTCTAGAATAGGCTTCCCAAAGAGAAGAGTCTAGCTGTATGGCATGATCAAGAATCAGAATCAGTGAATCCGTCTTGCCATTGAATGTCATGATCTGTGTGCTTTGCACAAGTCGCTTTGCTTCTTCACGACGAGGTTTTTGTGTGTCCGGCACACTCGCCATACTCATACAAAGGATGGCGATATATAGGGCGAGTAGATGTCTCATAATTCTATCTGATTTTGTTGAATTTGATGCTTTTTACTCTGTTTAAACTTAGGTCGGTCTAAGTCATTCTCCTTTTTCTTTCGATGATTTTGATATTAAGTGATGTTTTTTGGGCAAGAAACTATATGCGGCTATGGCTGCCATGGGGTTCGCTGCCAACCCTCCGATGCTTCTGTGACGCGTGTGTTCAATCTGAACGATGTTCTTCAATTCGTCGTTTACCGTCTCGATCAGTGGTCTTTTTCTCAGTAGAATTTTATCGCGTAGATGCATCAACGAGTTCTGCATGTGCTGAATCATGGAGACTGTTTACGGCAATGTCGAGGGCTTCGGAATGGCGACGTTGAAAGGAAACAGTTCCTTTCTGTTGTGTGTCGTGAATGTCTTCGTCTTTGGATTCCGCAGCGGAACATGCGCCAAACGTTGCCATAGTGAGAATGTGCGAAAAGAGTCTTCGCATAGGGATTGAATTTGAGAAGCAATGTGTGGCGTAAAGCGATTAAGGCCTTCGTCTCGTCTTTTGCGCGGATGGGAAGTGGGGATAGGGCTTCGCTTTCTGCGGATTGCCGGTGCGGAAGCACGACTTTCGCCCGTTCGTGGTGCGATGAAGGCTCATGGCTTTGGGCAAAAGTACAAATAATATGGAGATTACAAAGTGTTTGTCGAGAAAACTTTCGCGATGGAAGGTGATTTCATATATAAATGAACGCGCGCGCGTAAAAGAAGGACAGAAAGTGGCGCGGTATCGGGAAAAAGTTTGGGAGTTTTTAGCAAAAGGCGTGGGCTTTCTCGGAAAAGTAGTGGAGTTTTGGCGTTGCGGTGTGCGATGATTGGATTTTGGCGCGAAAAAGGAGGGGAAAAGGGTGCGAAAAGCGAGGGCGGAGGTGCAAAAAGCGTTATTTTATAGGATGAAAAGCCTATCGGGTGCGAAGTTTCGTTTTTGCGCACTTTGCCTATCAGAAAAGAAATATTACCTTTGCCCTACGGACGCTCGCGCCCACAGACGCCGAGCCCCGGTGCATAGTCCGTGAGGACTATTCGTTTTTTCCATTTTTGTGACCGACCTCGCTCCACCCCCGTGTGCACAACGGGCAGCAGCGGCTTCCGGCATGGCACGCCGGCTTAGGCGGAAACTTCCGCCCACAAGGACATCATAACATAACAATCATAACACCATAGAATGAGTATGGCTAAAAAATTCATTACTTGTGATGGCAACCAGGCTGCTGCCCACATCGCCTATATGTTCAGCGAAGTGGCGGCAATTTACCCCATCACGCCGTCGTCTACGATGGCCGAATACGTCGACGACTGGTCGGCGCAAGGCCGCAAGAACATGTTCGGCGAAACGGTCTTGGTACAGGAAATGCAAAGCGAGGGCGGTGCCGCCGGCGCTGTGCACGGTTCGCTCCAAGCCGGCGCATTGACCACCACCTTCACCGCATCGCAGGGCTTGTTGCTCATGATTCCCAACATGTACAAGATCGCCGGTGAACTCCTCCCCTGTGTGTTCCACGTTTCGGCGCGCACCATTGCCAGCCACGCGTTGAGCATCTTCGGTGACCACCAAGACGTGATGTCGGCGCGCCAAACCGGTTTCGCCATGCTGGCCGAGGGTTCGGTACAGGAGGTGATGGACTTGGCCGGTGTGGCTCACTTGGCTTCGATCAAGACGCGCGTGCCTTTCATCAACTTCTTCGATGGTTTCCGCACCTCGCACGAGATCCAGAAGATCGAGCGCCTCGACATCGAGGACCTCAGCCCGCTGGTGGACCAAAAGGCCCTGAGCGAGTTCCGCGAACGCGCCCTCACCCCCGAGCGCCCCGTGGCACGCGGTACGGCCGAGAACCCCGAAACCTTCTTCGCTCACCGCGAGGCTTCCAACCCCTTCTACAACGTCGTGCCCGAGGTGGTGGAAGAATATATGAAGGAAATCAGCCGCATCACCGGCCGCGAATACGGCCTCTTCAACTACTACGGCGATCCTGAAGCCGACCGCGTGATCATTCTCATGGGTTCGGCCTCGGAAGCGACCCGCGAAGCCATCGACCACCTGCGCGAACAAGGCGAAAAGGTGGGTATGGTTTGCGTACACCTCTATCGCCCCTTCTCGGTGAAGCACCTCCTCGCCGCCGTGCCCGCCACGGCCAAGCGCATTGCGGTGCTCGACCGCACCAAGGAACCCGGCGCCAGCGGCGAACCGCTCTATCTCGATGTCAAGGATGCTTTCTACGGTCGCGAGAATGCCCCCCTCATCGTGGGCGGTCGCTACGGTTTGGGCTCCAACGACACCACGCCCGCGCAGATCATCGGCGTGTATGAGAACCTCGCGCTCAACGAGCCGAAGGATCACTTCACGATCGGTATCGTTGACGACGTGACCTTCACGTCGCTCCCCAAGAAAGAGGAAATCAGCCTCGGCGGCGAGGGCATGTTCCAAGCCAAATTCTACGGTCTCGGCGCCGACGGTACGGTGGGTGCCAACAAGAACTCGATCAAGATCATCGGCGAAACGACCGACAAGTACTGCCAGGCTTACTTCTCCTACGACTCGAAGAAGTCGGGTGGTTTCACTTGCTCGCACTTGCGTTTCGGTGATCACCCCATTCGTTCCACCTATCTGGTGAACACTCCCAACTTTGTGGCCTGCCACGTGCAGAGCTACATGCACATGTACGACGTGCTGCGCGGCATTCAGCCCGGAGGTACCTTCTTGCTCAACACCGTTTGGGACGATGAGGCGCTTTCGCGCAATATGCCCAACAAGATCAAGCGCGTGTTGGCACAGAAGAACATCACGGTCTATGTGATCAACGCCACGAAGATTGCCGCCGAAATCGGACTCGGCAACCGCACCAACACGATCTTGCAGAGCGCCTTCTTCCGCATCACGGGTGTTATCCCCGTCGATAAGGCCGTTGAGGAGATGAAGCACTTCATCGAAAAGACTTACGGCAAGAAGGGTCAGGACATCGTGGAGAAAAACTATGCCGCCGTGGATCGCGGTGGCGAATACCACACCTTCGCCGTGGATCCCGCATGGGCTTCGCTCGAAGATGAGCAACCCGTCGACGACGGTTCGCCCGCTTTCGTGAAGGATTTGGTGCATGTCATCAACGCACAGGTGGGCAACGACCTCCCCGTGAGCGCCTTCAAGGGACTCGAAGACGGTACGTGGCAGCAAGGTACGGCTGCCTATGAGAAGCGCGGTGTGGCCACGTTCGTTCCCACTTGGGATTTGGAGAACTGTATCCAATGTAACAAGTGCGCCTACGTTTGTCCTCACGGCTGTATTCGTCCCTTCGTGCTCGACGCCGACGAAAAGGCCGGTTTCGACGCACCCACGCTCGAGATGAAGGCGCCCGTGCCCATGAAGGGTATGAACTTCCGCATCCAAGTGAGCGTACTCGACTGCACGGGTTGCGCCAACTGCGTGGATGTCTGCCCCGGTAAGCCCAAAACGGGCAAAGCCCTCGCCATGACGACGCTCGAAAAGGAACGTCACGAGGCCGACCACTGGAATTACCTCGTCAAGAACGTAAAGAGCAAGCATCACCTGCTCGACATCAACGCCAACCCCAAGAATTCGCAGTTTGCTCCCACGCTCTTCGAATTCTCCGGCGCATGTGCCGGTTGCGGTGAGACGCCCTACGTGAAACTCGTCAGCCAGCTCTTCGGCGACCGCGAGATGGTGGCCAATGCCACCGGTTGCTCGTCGATCTACTCCGCATCGATCCCCTCCACGCCCTACACCACGAACGAAGACGGCCACGGCCCGGCATGGAGCAACTCGTTGTTCGAAGACTTCTGCGAATACGGTCTCGGTATGACCTTGGCCAACAAGAAAATGCGCAGCCGCATCGCAGATATCCTCACCCGTTGCCTCACCGACGACCATGTGAGCGCCGAATTCAAGGAGGCTGCACAGCAATGGCTCGACGGTAAGGACAAAGCGGCCGAGAGCAAGGCCGCCGCTGAGCGACTCAAGCCCCTCATCGAGGCCGGCAAGCAAGAAGGATGCCCCATTTGCGCACAACTCAGCGAGTTGAGCCACTTCCTCACCAAGCGCTCGCAGTGGATCATCGGTGGTGACGGCGCAGCCTACGACATTGGCTACGGCGGTCTCGACCACGTGATCGCCAGCGGCGAAGATGTGAACATTCTCGTCCTCGACACGGAGGTTTACTCCAACACCGGCGGTCAGTCCTCCAAGGCGACGCCTACGGGTGCCGTGGCAAAGTTTGCCGCCAGCGGTAAGCGCATCCGAAAGAAGGACCTCGGTCTCATCGCCACCACCTACGGTTACGTTTATGTGGCGCAGATCGCCATGGGTGCTGACCACAATCAGACGCTCAAGGCCATCCGCGAGGCAGAAGCCTATCCCGGACCTTCGCTCATTGTGGCCTATTCGCCCTGTATCGCCCACGGCTTGAAGGCAGGCATGGGTAAATCGCACTACGAAGAGGAGCTTGCCGTGAAATGCGGCTACTGGCACCTCTGGCGCTACAACCCCGAGCTCGAAGACCAGGGCAAGAACCCCTTCATACTCGACAGTAAGGCGCCGAAGTGGGAGAATTTCCAAGACTTCCTCACAGGCGAGGTGCGCTTCCAGGCACTCAAAAAGCAATTCCCCGAACAGGCCGCCGAACTCTTCGAGGCCTGCGAAGAGAACGCCAAGCGTCGCTACCAAAGCTACGTGCGCATGAGCCAACAAGACTGGTCGAAGGTAGAGGCCTAAGCCCACTTCGCGACTCGGTCGCACAACGATAACGCGCGAGGGCGCTCCACAACGATGTGGAGCGCCCTCTTTGTTTTGTTTTGTTTTGCGGGAAGCGCACCGGCTGCGCAGCGGAATAAAACAGCGCACAGCTTCAACACGAAAGCGCCGAGGGAGTCTCGCTCCCTCGGCGCTTTCTGTTGCTGCGGTCGAGTTGTTTGAGGAAAGCTCCCCTTATTTCGCCGGTTTTTCAGCGGGCTTTTCGGGCGTAGCGGCTTTGCGTGAGAGCGAAGCCGGCTTCACTTCAAAGTCGGTCGTCGTGTTGTCGGTGTCCACGAAGCCTTTACCGTCAAACTTACGTTGGAGAGAGAGACCCATCACCTTGAGGATATTTTCATTGTTGTAAGAAGAGAAGTCTTCTTCATTCACACCAAGGAAGCCTTTATCCAACTTAGAAGGACGCATTTGGAAACGCTTACGAGGACAAATGGTCATGCAGTCTACCACCTTATCGAAAGGAATTTCGACAGCGAGGAAATCTTTGAGGTGAGTGTTGGTGACGTTGATATAGTGAATCGGATTTTTCACCTTCGATTTCTTATCAGCCTCGGCATCGCGCTTTGCAAATTGGGCAAAGGTGGCAGGCGACCAAGGCAAACGCACGAGAGCCAAACCCACAGCTTCTGCCACAGTAGCCATGGCACGGCCTGAACTGATGGGCATCAAATCGGGCACATTGGGGTTGTTGTTCTTGTCGGTGCTGGGACTCCACTCAAAGTCAGCCTTCGTCAAATCGAGAAATTGGTCATAACCTTCATATTCCTTGAGGTTTTCGCCATTGTCTTCAAGATACTTCTCAAAAGTCTTGGCGTGGTCTACCGCGTAATTGGCAATCACAATGGTTTGACCAGGTTTCACAGGGAAGTCCTTGCCCTTACCAGGGAAGCACATGATGCTGTTTACACCATAATAAGAGTTGATAAAGTTGTCGCCAGGAGCAAACTCTAAGATAACACGTGGGTCGATTTGGTTGGTTACAATCGCCATGCTATCGAGGTAAAGTGTTTGCTTAGAAGGATTGTAGATGGTGATGTATTGGTCGTCGTAGCTGCGTGTATAGAAACGCTTTTCCATTTTCCCGGCACGAGTGGACGTAGTTGTTGCAGGGGCTGTAGATTCTTCAGAAGTAGAGTCAGCCTCAGAACCAGAGTCGGTGTCATCGTCATAATCTCCACCAGGGAAAGGCGTATAGCCTCCACCGTAGTCAGTGGACGGAGTGCGAATGTAAGCATGACCCGCGTAGAACACCTCTTTAATGATGAGGTGGTCGGTGGTGGTTTCAGACGATTGGACGTTGGTGAGTCCAGTTTCGCGTTGGCAGCTGCCCAACCCGAGGGCAAGAAGCGCGAGAAGAGAATAGAAAATCTTTTTCATTGTGGTAATGATATGACTATAATATGTGTGGAGAAGAGCATCTCTTCGTCTAGATAAAAAAACTTTCCAGAGATGCGATATTAGCGAATGGCAGGGCAACACGTGCCTTGCAACATCGCGTTTGAGTCCTAAAGTGCGCCCTCAAAAGGCGAGGGCTTCACTTCGGCTCAGTGTTTTGTGGTGTGGTGGTTGTCGATGTATAACCTTTACTGGTTAGAGGAACCAGTTGCCAAAGCCGGAACCACCACCGATGCCGTGCGTTTGCACGTTTTGTGCAGCTTCAAGGGCTTCTTCGGGCGTTAGACCAATCTCGTGTCCCATGAAAAAGTAGAGCGGGTCGTTGGCGTCTACGCCTGTTGGGTCAGTATCGAAGCTGCTGCAATAGATTTTGATGGGGATGTTAAAACGGAACACTTCTTTCCATTCAGAGTCTTGTCCGTATTCTTTGGCTTCGTCGGGATTCGTGGCCTCAGCACAAATGCGGTCGCTGACAAATTGATAGGTGGAGTGGCGTTTCAGATATTCATCGCGAGGAATGAGTGCCTTTTTGCCCTTGGGACATTTCATCACGCGCACAGAAAGATAGAACTTCGGCAGGAGATAAGTGGGACGCGTGTATTGCGCCGCCTCGCCCGTGACGTAGTCAGGACGATTGGCAATGAGATATGGCCATTGGACGTGGTGTGTGTCGGTTTCTCCGAGATCGATGTCGAAATTGAAGTGTCCTTTCAATCCCACGCGGTCTTGGTCGTAGGGAGCCACGGCATAGTCCATTGCCGTTTTGTCGAGCGGTGGGAGCAAACGCTGGTTGAACAACTCGCGCGTGCCATCGCCCATCAGCCCGTGTTTCCAGGTGTCGCGATAGGTGTATTCAAAGAGCTTAGAAGACAATTCGGCTCGTTGCTTCCACGTGGTGGCATTGGCAAAGGCAGCCGCCTTGATGGGCGTTGGGTCCACAGTGCCTTTCTTCAAGGGATCTTTGCTCTTGGGGTCATAGGTCCATTTACCACGACAGTCCATCACGTCATAAGGCCTACCCTTGTCGTCCACATCGCTGACGGTGAAGAAAATCTGGTATTCGTCGGAATGTTCGAGAATATCATCATTCATCAACTTCCCCTCCTTGTTGAAGAAGTAGAGGCAAAGTCCCCAGCGTTTCAGTTTTCCGCCGATGATGCGGATGTAGTTGGGGCCTTGTTTGCCGTCAACCGATTCCAGATAAGTCACCGTGGAGGAGCGTTGCACCTCAACAGTGGGCCATTGTGTGGTGTTGTTGTGAATGAGGACAAACTCTTCTTGCTTCCAAGGCGCATTGCGATAGACAAAGTTGCCGTGCATCTTACCGTCACCGTGGGAGTGTCCTTCCTTGAACATGGCCAAACAAGTAGACCAGTTCTTGAACGCTCCATTAGGATCGGGGTTGGCCATCGCATCGTTCGTCTTGATTTTGGTCAAACTGTCGACATAGTGGTCGGCTCCGGAGTGAGCAACGGGCTTAGCTTCGAGAGGATTGTCATCATAGTTGACGTGGACGTTGCCAAAGACAAAGTCGTCGCACGAAGTGGTGAGACATCCGACTGCCAACAAACAGGCGGAAATGGTGGATAACTTAGTCATTAGAATAATACGGTGCTTTGTCTGAATCGATAAGAAGAAAAATAACTTTGTGGCTCTGAGAGCATCCGCCACAGACTAGCGGCATTGGCATTGGGATAGAAGCGTTGGATGTCTTTGACACACTGTTCTTCTCCATCTTGAGTGTCGGCAATGACGCGAATGGGCAGCGGATAGTCGATGTCGAAGTTATCCCAACCGGGTTGTATTTGGTTGAAGTCCCACACGTATCCGATAGCCGAGTTGCCCACGTTGGTGTATTTCGCAGGCTTGTCCAAAGCAGTTGCTCCAGCACCGGCTTGTTGTAGTCCGCGGTTGAGGATGTTGCAGATGCGTGCTTGCAGAGAGAACTGAACGTCTTTGCGTTTGAAGCGCAAGATGCCTTTGAAACCGAGTCGGTCGAAGGGTTTACCGGCATCAAGGCTGCGTTCTTGGCGCAACAAGCTCACGGTGTGGCTATAACGCTGACGGGGCAAGTTGGTGTCCGGGTCGATGAAGTCGTCATTGTAAGACTCCACAAAGAGTTTTCCGATTTCTTCTTCCACAGGGTCGGTGTCGCGATATTCGTAGCTGAAGAGTTCGGAAGTCAGTTCATTGAGTTTTGTGCCCTCCACGGTTTGGTAGAGGCGCATATTGCCTTCGGGCGTGCTGATGGTTTGCAAAGCCTCGGGGCGTCCACCCGTTTCGATGGCGCGCCAAGCCAGATCCACATTGTAGGGCACGGCGTTGTTGCCCAAAGTCAAAGACGCGGGCGCATAGATGTTGCTCGTGCTGTATTTGGTGGCCGGCAAAGGTTGTCCTCCCTTCTCGCGGAAGGTGTAGCGGTCGATGTAGCGCGGCGTAGCATCGAGGGTGCGAGGATAGGCCATTTGCAAACCTTTCTCCACGATGGGGGCTTTACCGGCTGCAACAACGGCATTTTGGTCGAGGGTGCTGTGACCGATGCCAAAGAAATGTTGGTGCATTTGGAGCGCACTGCTGATTTCGTCGGGCACTTGATTGCCTTGTTTGTCGGTCTTATAGTAATAGCTGGAGAACTGGTGATTGATGAGCAGTCCGTTTTGGTCGTAGTAGCGGAGTTCGAGACCGTAGACGAGGCTGTCCGATGCCACCACGTCGAAGTGATTGCGGGCGGTGGTGATCGTCATCTGGCCATCATCGTCTTTGGCAATGTCGATTTCCTGCGTCACCGGCAGCGAAAGACTGTCGCCTGCCTCGTGGATGGTGCGATAAACATTGATTTCGTCTTCGCCGTTAGGGCCAACATTGAGTGTGCCACCCGGATAGCCCATGCGCAAGATGGCGTGGACGGCATAGATCTGATCGTGACCCTTCACATCGCGCTCGATCGACGAGGGAGGGGCTTTGACGACTTTCTTGAAGAAGTCGTCCACTTGGTTGTCGGAGCAACTCAACAGCGAGGAGAGTGCCAGACAACCGGTGCAGAGGAGGGAGAGATAAGGATATTTCATTGTGGAGAATCGTTGAGGAGGGCGCTCGGGGCGACGGGTTTCCGCTGCGGCGCTTCAGGCTGCGGCCCGATGAGCGGGCTACGAGCGAAAATCGGCGACTTTTGAAAAAAAGTGCACGGCTTTTGCTCGAAAGTGCAGCACTTTTCTGCAAAAGTCCTGTGCTTTTGCCGTGGCGGCTGCGCGCCGCTGTGCCGAGCGCGGGCGGAGGCTAAAAGCGGATGAGCGTGCGCAGCGAGAAGTTGGCGCCGCGCTCGTGGGCGTAGTAGCGGAAGCGGTCGGTGTACTCTTTGTAGAGCGCATTGAGCACGTTGTCGCCGACGAGCATGAACTTCACTTCGCGCCCCCGGGGGAGTTTGATGGCGAAATCGGCCGTGCCGTTGAGCAGGAAGTAGCCGTCGGGCGAGTCGGGCACGAGGTCTTTGTCCGGGTCGAAGCGCGTTTGCTTCGCCACATAGATGCCCGAGAGGGAGAGCGAGGCCACATATTGCTTGCGGCTGCCCAGCGTCTTGCTGTAAGTGGCCGACAGGCCGTAGCGATCGGAGGGCATGAAGGGCAACCAGCCGCTGCGCGTGAGGTTGCGCCCGAAGATCCATTCGGCTTTCGCCACGAGGGTGAGCGGCTCGATGGGCTTGTAGGTGGCTTCGATGTCGCCGCCGTAGAGGCGCACGTCGTCTTGGTCGTAGATGAACTTGGGGTACTTGCCGCTCGGATGGTTGTGGAAACGGTCTTTCCCCTCGCCGATGTGGTCGTAGATGTAACTATCGATGCGCTGATAGAACATGCTGGGCTCGACGGAGAAGCGGCTGTTGCGCCACTTCGTGCCGAGCACCGCCTTGTAGCCGCGTTCGCTTTCCAGATGGCGGTTGCCCACCACCCAGTAGGAGCCTTCTTGCAGCCCGATGGCGTAGAGCTCGTTGATGTCGGGCGGCCGCCACGACCAGCCCACGTTGGCGCGCGCGTCCCACTGTTCGCTGATTTGGTAGTGTGCGGCGAGCGAGGAGGTGAAATTGCTGTAGAGTTTGAAGTCGTCGTAGTAGGTGTAGTTGCTCAAACTCGTGTAGCCGTTGACCGACATCACGCGGAAGTCGTAGCGCAGGCCGAGGGCGGCTTGCAAACGGCCGAAGGTGGCTTTGTGCAAGGCGAAACCACCCATGGAGAGCGCGGCGAAGTTGGGCACAAAGGCCGGCTGTTTCGTGCCGGGATAGTTGAAATTCTCCTGATAGGTGTTGGCCAGTCCGGCTTCGGTGGTCATGTGCCAGAGGTGCCATTGGGCGTTCCACGTGGCATCGAACTTGAAGGTCTTGAGAATCAGGTCTTGCATCGGAATCCAGCTCCACTGCTGTTTCTTGCGGTTCTCGAACTCCTGACGCAGGTTCTCTTGGAACGAGGCCACGAAGTCGAGCCGGTGGTCGGGATTGATGCGCCATTTGAGTTCGCCCTTCACGGTGAAGTGCTGCGACTGCTGGAAGGGGGGCTGGATGTCGTAGGAGAAGGGGCGCAGGGTGGTGGGATCGGGGCGCCCGGCCTCGAAGCGCTTCATGAGTTGGTCGAGGTCGGAGATTTTCGATCCGTAGTAGATGCCGCTGCGCTGGTAGTAGATGCTCGAAAGCAAGGTTGCCGTGATGTTATTGTCCTTGTAGCCGAGCATGGCCGAGAGGGCGATGTTGTTGTAGCCCGTGTTGTTGAGGATATAGTCGGCCGTGCGGTAGTCGCCCCCTTTGGTGTAGTTGCCGTGCACGCGAGCGCCCCAGCGTTTGTAGCCCGCTTCGAGGGTGCCGCTGCCCGAAACGCCGCGGGCGTTGGTGTCGTAGCCCACATTGGCCGAGCCTTTCACGTGGAAACGTGTGCTGTCGTAGGGCAGGGGCGCGTCGTTGAGGAGCACCACGCCGCCCATGGCGCCGAAACCGTAGCGGATGCACTCCGCGCCCTTCACCACTTCGACCATGCTCGAGCCGGTGTAATCGACTTCGGGCGCGTGGTCGGCACCCCAACTTTGGCTTTCGAGGCGCACACCGTTGTTCATGAGCAGGATGCGACTCGAGTGCATGCCCTGAATCACGGGCTTGGCGATCGTGCCGCCCGTGCTGATGGAACTGACACCGGGGATGGTTTCGAGGAGTTTGGCCAGCGACATGGCACCGCCCTTCTCAATGTCGGCCGATTTCACGGCGGCCGACTGCTGCAACACGGAGGTGTGTTTGCGTTGGGTGGTGACCACGGCGCTTTGCATCTCCTGACTGGCGTCTTTCAAGGCGAGGGCGATGCGGCCGTCGGCCGGCACGGTGAGTGTGCGCACGAGTTTGTGGCAACCGATGTAGGTGACTTCGACGTGCACACGGCCGGGGTTGTTTTTCAAGCGGATGGTGCATTGCCCTTTGTTGTCGGTGACGGCGAGCACACCCTGGCAGCGCACGGCGGCGCCGATGAGGGTTTCGTGCGTGTCTTGGCGCGTGACGGTGAAATGCAGCACGGTCTGTGCCTTCGACGGCGCATCGGTGGGCGGAAGTTGCGCGCTGTTCTGCGATGAGGTGGCGGAAGTCTGCGCGCTTGTGCTTACATTGCCCGCGTTTACGGCAGGATTTGCCGCGCTTGTGGCGTGTGTTGTTGCGTCGGCACGGTAAGTCGGCGCGGACAAGTCGAGATTTGCCGCGCTTGTGGTAGGATCCGCCGCGTTTGTGGCGCGTGTCGGTGAAAATGAGGCGGAAAGTGGAGAGAGAGGGAGCGTCCCCGCGGGAGAGGTGCCGTTCGCCATCGCAGCGAGGGGGAATCCCGGTGCCGCCAAGGCTACACACAGCGCCAACGGCGCAAGACCGTGGCTGAACGGCGGGGAACTGGTGGTTTTCTTCATACGTGATTTTGCATTTCTTGCGCACAGGAGTTGCCCCGTCGCGGGGAAGTCTCCAATGGCGTGTTTGCTCTTCGTTTGGGTAAGTGCTTTTCCGCTCTTTTTTTCGCGATGTGTACAAAAAAGAGAGGAAGGCCGCGCTTTGCGAGTGCAAAGTTATGGCCTTCCTCTACGGGGTTCAATACCCAAATGTGGGTATTTTTTGTGTCTTTGTTGTATATATTTTCGTTTATGCGTCTTTTTCTAGTGATTCGCGTGAACTTAAGTGACGTGATGCACTTTTTTGTGGGTACTATTGGCTGTTTGCGAAGAATTCTTTTCGACCTTGTCGGAGCATAAGCGCAATAGCGAGCAAAAATAGGGTGAAAACGCCGAGATTCTCCTCAAAATTTCACCATCACGCCCACAGTCGGGAGTATGGTGCCGCGCATGTTCGGGAATTGGCGGAGGAGGTATCGGTCATTGTCCGCCGGGTCGGTCATCGGTTGGCCTTGCGGCGAGAGATTCGTGTAGATCGGCACCATGGGATTGGTCGAGAGGTAGACGTTTTGCATGTCGAAGTAGAGGTTGAACGCACATTGGCGGAAGTAAAACTCCTTGTCCACGCGCAAATCTAGTTGGTGCGCCGCCGATAAACGCATGGTGTTGAAGCGCGCATAGTCCAAATAGGCCGAGTTGCGGAGCCGCCAAATGGCTTTTTGTGCCGAGAGTTGCGCGTCGATCGGCGTGTAGGGCGCACCGCCCAGTCGGCGCCAACGCGCGGCAAGGCTCCAGTTGTGCGGCAGTTTCCAGCCCGCCATCAGGTTGATGATGTGGCCGGTGTCCCACGAGGAGGGCTGATATTGCCCCTTCAGATTGGTAAATTCGCTGCGGAAGAGCGTGATCGTGGCCGAAGCCGTCAAGCCCTGCGGCAAAGTGAGCCGCGCGACGGCTTCCGCTCCGTAGGCGCGTCCCCGCCCCGACGAAACCACCGCTTCATCGCCCAGCACCGCGTAGGCGGCGCCCTTGCTGGCAAGGCTCATGCCCTCAAGAATGGAGATGGGGTAGTGGCGATAGGCCTTGTAGAAGCCTTCGACCGTGAGCGAAAGGCGCTCATTCGGCTGATAGTCTACACCCACCACGCCGTGGTAGGCGATGAGGTATTTCAGCGTCTCGCGGTTGGCGAAATCGCCCGCCGTTTTGTAGCCCATGGTCGTGTAGGAGGGCCGTTGTGCGTAGCGTCCCACGTTGGCGCTCAACTTCATTTTGTCATTGAGGGCATAGGTGAGCGAGAGGCGCGGGGCGATTTGCGTGAGGGGGTTGCGCATCGTCTGATTGTAGGTGTTGCCCATCAGGTTTACGCCGAAGGACGCCTGCAAACGTTGCTGCCACCACGCTTTGGAGGCCTGTGCAAAGGCCGAATAGGCGAAGAGGTGCAGGTGGCTTTCGTAGTGGTCGACCGTCGGCACGCCCGCTTCGATGCGATAGCGTTGCGTGCGGTTGAAATAATGCGCGTGTTGCACGCCGGCGCCGACGTTGAGTTTGAAAGGCAGCGTCCAGAAGGTGCGTTCGAAACGCAACTTGTTTTCCGACTCTTGCGACCGGTAGTCAAAGAGTTTCGGCAGGCTCGCGTCGTTTCCGGGGTATTTGTGGCTGCCGTTGTCGAGGAAATTGCGGCTCAACACCCAGCGGTCGGTGTGCGTCGTGGCGGCCACTTTGTAGACCGCCCCCAAGGTGTAGTGCCATTGGTCGTAGGCGGGCAAGACGTTCAGCAGAAAGCGCCGGATCTCCTGCACATTTTCGTCCAGCTCTGTGTTGAGACGCATGTGGTCGATGGAGGCCAAACCGATGACGGTCAGGCTACTATGCGTGCCGATGCGGTAATTGTATTTGAGTTGAAAGTCATTGTAGGTGGGCAAGAAGGGGAGTTCGAGCCACTTGTAGAGCACTTTCAGATAGGACCGGCGCGCCGAAACGATGAACGACGAGCGCGCGTTGATCGGCCCGTCGAGGGTGACGGAAGCGTCGGAAGCCCCGAGCGAAACCTTCGTGTGCAGGCGGTCGCGGCTTCCTTCTTTCATGCGAATGTCCATCACCGAACTCAGCGCGTTGGGGCGGTTGGCCGGAAAAGCCCCCGTGTAGAAGTCCACCGTGCTCATAAAGTCGGGGTTTAAGATGCCCACTGCGCCGCCGGCGGCGCCTTGTGTCGAGAAGTGGTTGATGACCGGCAGTTCGATGCCTTCCAGGTAAAAGACATTCTCCGCCGGCCCGCCGCCGCGAACGAGCAGGTCGTTGCGGTTCGCGTCCGTCGAAACCACGCCCGGCAACGTCTGGATCAATTTCGACACGTCGCGGTTCATGCCCGGGCTCTTCTCGATCTGTTGTACTTCGAGCCGACTCACCGAGAGCGGACTCTCGGCGCGTTTCGCCAGCGTGTCGGATTTCACCACCGCTTCGGTGAGCGAAAATGCGCTTTCGCTCAACTCTACATCCACAAACGCGTTTTGGTTGCCCAAGACTTGGAACTCTTCCGTGCGCTTGTTCTCAAATCCCAAGAGTTGGACGGCGAGATGGTAGAAGCCGGGTGCCACATTTTTGAAGACATAGTTGCCCACCGAATCCGTGACTGTCGCGCGTTTTGTGCCTTCCATGCGCACCACCGCGCCGATTAGCGCTTCGTTGTTGCGCGCATTCCACACCCGCCCCTTCACCGTGCCGCGTTGTGCCGCGAGGGGGAGCATTGTTGTTAGCAAAAGTGTGAGAAAGAGGAGTTTAAGTCGCATAGAGGGAGGGTTTGTATAGGAGTTCTGTGTTGAAATCGTCTGCTAAGATACAAAAATCCCCTCGTACAGCGCTGTACGAGGGGATCATTTGGGAATTTTAGCGTGTTAACGGCCGTGTCGCGGACAGCCGGCAGCACTTTTATCGGGAGCGAAGGTAGTTATATCTATCGAAATGACCAAATCCGCCCACTCGATTGTGTGTGTGGGGGAAGTTGCAGTGCATGATAAACGGAAATAGTGCCAAGTTCATGGGGCGTGCGCTGAGAGATAGCGTATTGCAAAAAAAATCGCAGTAAGTAAATTCTTTACCTACTGCGATTCTATTATTCTTCCGCTATTTTCAAGCGAAAATCAATTTACTTCACTTCTTCGAAGTCAGCATCTTGGATATCCTCCTTGCCGTTTTGCTGCGCGCCGGCTTGGGCACCCTGTTGTGCGCCCGCACCCTGTGCGAAGTCTTGCGCACCCTGTGCGAAGTCTTGCGCGCCCGGTTGGGCAGCCTGCGCCTGGGCATAGAATTTCTCCATCGCCTTGTTGAGCGTTTCGGTAGCTGCATCGATTGCCGCAACGTCTTGCGACTTGTGCGCCTCCTTCAACGTGTTGAGCGCAGACTCGATCTCGCCCTTCACATCAGCGGGAAGTTTGTCGCCGTTCTCCTTCAGGAGGTTCTCCGTTTGGAAGATCATGCTGTCCGCCTTGTTGATTTTCTCGATGCGTTCAGCCTCTGCCTTGTCGGCCGCCGCGTTGGCCTCAGCCTCCGCCTTCATGCGGTCGATTTCCTCCTTCGAGAGGTTAGACGAAGCCTCGATGCGGATGCTCTGTTCCTTGCCCGTCGCCTTGTCCTTGGCGCTCACATTGAGGATACCGTTGGCGTCGATGTCGAACGTCACCTCAATTTGCGGCACACCGCGGCGTGCGGGAGCGATGCCGGCGAGGTTGAAGCGGCCGATGCTCTTGTTTTGTGCCGCCATGGGGCGCTCACCTTGGAGCACGTGGATGGTCACTTCCGGCTGGTTGTCTTCGGCCGTCGAGAACGTCTGGCTGCGCTTGCAGGGAATGGTCGTGTTGGCTTCGACGAGCTTGGTCATCACACCGCCCATCGTCTCGATACCCATCGAAAGGGGCGTCACGTCGAGCAGCACAATGTCGCTCACGCCGCTCTCCTTGTTGAGGATTGCGCCTTGGATTGCGGCACCCACGGCCACCACTTCGTCGGGGTTCACACCCTTCGAGGGCGCTTTGCCGAAGAAGTCTTCGACCAACTGCTGCACAGCGGGGATACGGCTCGAACCACCCACGAGGATCACTTCGTCGATCTCGTTTTTCTCCACACCGGCGTCACGCAATGCGTTTTGGCAGGGCACAAGGCAAGCCTGGATGAGGCCGTGTGCCAACTGTTCGAACTTGGCGCGAGTCAACGTGCGAACCAAGTGCTTGGGCACGCCGCCCACGGGCATGATGTAGGGGAGGTTGATCTCCGTAGAAGCCGAGCTCGAGAGTTCGATCTTCGCCTTTTCGGCCGCTTCCTTCAGGCGCTGCATCGCCATCGCGTCGGTGGTGAGGTCGGCGCCCTCGTCGTTTTTGAATTCCTGTACGAGCCAGTCGATGATCACTTGGTCGAAGTCGTCACCGCCCAAGTGCGTGTCGCCGTTGGTCGAGAGCACTTCGAACACGCCGCCGCCGAATTCGAGGATCGAGATATCGAACGTACCGCCGCCGAGGTCAAACACGGCGATTTTCATGTCCTTGTGCGCCTTGTCCACACCGTAAGCCAGCGCGGCGGCGGTGGGTTCGTTGACGATGCGCTTCACTTCGAGTCCGGCGATCTGACCGGCCTCTTTCGTGGCCTGACGTTGCGAGTCGGAGAAGTAAGCCGGCACCGTGATCACGGCTTCCGTCACTTCCTGACCGAGGTAGTCTTCGGCCGTCTTCTTCATTTTCTGAAGAATCATGGCCGAAATTTCCTGCGGCGTGTAGTTGCGGCCGTCCACGGCCACGCGGGGCTGTCCGCCCTCGTCCACTACGCTGTAGGGCATGCGGCTCACTTCCTTCTGCACCTGAGCGAAGCTCTCACCCATGAAGCGCTTGATCGAATAGATCGTGCGAGTGGGGTTGGTGATGGCTTGGCGCTTGGCGGGATCGCCCACCTTGCGTTCGCCGCCTTCGACGAAGGCCACAACCGAAGGCGTGGTGCGCTTGCCTTCGCTGTTGGCGATGACAACAGGTTCGTTACCTTCAAATACAGATACGCACGAGTTCGTGGTTCCGAGGTCAATTCCAATAATCTTTCCCATAGTGGTATGTTGCTTTTTTATTTTTGTTGCTATATATAATATGGAGTGTGCGGCGCGCCGGGCGGACTTGTGTTGCCGCGCTGCGTTCGGTGGCTCACGCTCTTGAGGAGGCGTTGGCCTTGCGCCGTACGCTTTCTTTTTTGCAAGCCGTGTGCCAATGTCGCAAGGCTGACAAAACGGCAGAAAAAAGCCCCCTTCTGCCTGCACGGGGCGGAAGGGGGCGACAAAATGTGGGCGTATCGGCCGAAAAAAGCACCTTAGCGCATCATTTTCCGTCCGCCGCGGATGACAATGCCGCGGGGCGCGGCGGTCGAGATGCGGCGGCCGCTCAGATCGTAGGTCGTGTTGGCCCGCGAGTGGGGAGCGGTGCGCGGCGCGGCGGCGACTGCGTCGGGCAAGGGCGCGGTGAGCGTGAAGCGCACGGCCGTCGGCGCGGAAGAGGGGGCAGTTTTCGCCGCGTGGGCATAGACCATCAGCGTGTAGGCGCCGGCTGTTGGCACGCGCAGCGCGTAGCCATCGGACGCCGGGGCGTCTTCTGTGGGATAGACGGCCGAAATGAGACTGTCGCGGTCATTGCGCAGTTCGAGGCCGCCGAGGGTGAAGGTCGCGGTGGGCGCGCCGGCGGGGAAGTGCACACCGAGCGTACCGCCGAGCGTGAAAGTGAGCGTGCGCGTGAGGAGGTGCACAGCGGAGTTGCCGTCGGCGGCCGGAACGAGGGCGGGCGGCACGGCATCGGCGGCGACCCATTCGTACGGCGCCCACGCATCGGGCAGCGTGTCGGCATAGACGGCGGCACTGTCCACGGCGGTGGCACCGGCTGGCGCGGCCGTGGGAGCGAAGAGGGCTAAACTGAGGAGGGGGAGGGCGATCATGGTGGAAAAACGAGGAGTGAAGACGGGGGAGCACGGCGACTTTGGCGGTCGTGCGCCCTAAACTGCTACAAATATAGGGAATTTTCGTGAGGACAAGGCGCGCGGTCGTACAAAAAAGCGCTCTCCCCGACGCGGTGCGTGGGGAGAGCGTAAAGAGAGGTGAGGCGATGCGTGTGCAAAGCCCGATCAGCGCATTTGTTTCTTGCCGCCCGTGATGACGATGCCGTGGGGAGCGGCGGTCGACACGCGGCGACCCGTCAGATCGTAGGCCGGCGCCGTGGCGGAGGGGGCAAGTGTGGGCGCATTGACCGCCGTGGGATCGACCACATTGAGGAGAATATCCGTGATCGAGCCGCGGTTCTTCAAAATCTCGTTGCCCGCAGCCGTGCTGCCTGCCGGATCGAGGTTGTCCCAGTCGATTTTCAGGCGAAGGCGGTAAGTGCCGTAGGTTTCGGGGAGCTTGAAGCCCGGAATCGTCATGCCCGGGTTGTTGTTGCCCTGCGTGGTGAGGCCGTTTTCGCCCTTCGCTTGGCCTTTGTAGTAGGTGAAGGCCGCGACTTCGGGCGAGTTGGGGCTCGAAGCGTCGAACTTGCCGTCGTTGTTCAGGTCGATATACACGTAAGCGTGCATCCAGTTGCCTTTCCACTCGGGCGCAATCGTCACCACCGAGCCGGCTCCCACCTTGACCGGCTCTGCCGTGAGGTCGGTGTAGGCCTTCGGGTGATCGCCGAGCGTGAGCACTGTGGGTGTTTGTTGGGCGGGATCGGTGATCGTCACCTTGCGCACGGTGCGCTCGCCGCTTTGCGTCGCGTCGGCATCGAACGAAATCGCATAAGGCGGAGTGCTCACCTTCACACGCACCGTGGCGGTGTGTCCGCCCTCGGCCGTTACGGTCACCGTGGTCTCACCGTCTTTCACACCGCGCACCACGCCGTTGTCCACCGTGGCGATGGACGGATCGGCCACCGCCCATTGCACGGCGGTGTGGGTGGCATTGACGGGCGCAATGTCCCAAACGAGGGCTTTCTCGCGACCCGGCGCCACATTCACCTCGGGGCCCGTGAGCGTGATGCCCGTCACGGCCACCGCGGGCACGGAACTTTCGCGACCGTTGAAGACATAGACGCTCGAAGCCGGGAACGACAGCGTGAGCGGCGTGTCGATGTCGATGGGCGTGTCCTCGTTCAAGCCCGTGAGCGCGTCTTGTCGGCCGAAAGCCTTCGTGAGGATGAGGCTACCGTGCACATAGTCGGGGATTTCGAGCGCTTGGCGCAGCGTGGTGCGGAAGGTGGCAGCCGAAGCCGAGGGGTTGCGGAGCGCGAGGGTGGCCTTTTGGCCGTTCCACGACGCCCAACCGTACACTTCGGCGCGCGATCCCGTCCAGGGGTTACCGCCCACCCAGTGCGCATCGGGCAGCACGTCGGCATTGTTCTTTTGCCAGCGGATGGCCTCCGCCAGATCGCCCCACAGGCGGCCGCCGCGGATCGAATTGGTCAGGGCGTAGTCGTTGTAGAGCTCAACCATGCCCGAACCGCAGGCGAAGGCGCAGCGCAATTCGCGCACGATGCCGTCGTAGTCCATGTTTTTCGACACCTGTCCGTGCGAGGAGAGGATGAAACCGTGGGTCATCAGCGTGTTGATGGGACACAGCGGCGAGTTCTTCACGAAGTTTTTGTGCACCAGCGCGTCGCGATAGGTGATCCACCGCTCGCGGTCACTGCCTTGGTTGCCCGCTTCGCCGTAGTCGCCCTCTTGGCGCCACACCGCGTCGGTGTATTGGAACCAGAAGGGCGAAGCCCACGTGCCGACGGTGGTGTTGAAGAAGATGTCGGGCTTGATGGTTTCGCGCACCATACGTTCGGCGCGGATGATGCCCTCGGCGTTCTCCTCGCCCACCGTGCCCGCGTCGGGACCCACGGCCGAGAATTGCGCACTGATGCCGTCGAACTTGAAGAAGCGGAAATCATAGCCGCGATTGTTGCACAGGTCGGTGATGGAGCGCGTGAAGGTTTCGTAATACTTGGGGTTGGAGAGCTGCATGCCGCCCTTGCCGTTCCAGAAGGCACGACGATAGTTGCCGCTCTGCCCATAGCCGCCCACCGGGCCGAGCCATGCGCCGATGCCCGAGCCCATTTCGCGTGCCAAGGCGTCGGCTTTGCGGAAGCCGTCGGGGAAGTTGGGCGAGAACGTCCAATCGCCGTAGTGATCCCAGCCGTCGTCCCACACAAAGGAGTTGACCGCCGTACGATAGGGCTCGAAAAGATTCTTTTTCCACTGGCGCACCACCTCTTCGCACTGCCAATCGTGCATGTTGCCCGTATAGTTCGGGTCGTTGTTGCGGTCGATGTTGAGTTCGTACCAAGAGATGTAGGCCGGCATGGCGCGCCAGGGCACGGCGCGCTCGCGTTCGCTGTAGGCGAGGAAGGAGCGGCGCGCTTGGCCGGGGGCTACGAGGCCCACCACGGCGCCCACTTTCCAATCGTCGCCGGCGTGGAGCGTGGTGTTGCGGCTCCACGTGCCGCGCAGCTGCGTGGTGGCTTGCGAAGCCAGGTGGAGTGTGTCGCTCTGCGTGAGGGCGAGGCGGATGTTGCCCGACGAGGTGATGGCTTCGTCCTTGTCTTGCGCGTAGTAGACGAGGGTAAATTCGCCGCCGTAGGGCACGTTGAAGCGATAGACGTTGCCTTCGGCCGCATTGCCCGTGTAGCCCTTGTGATAGTCGGAGGCCACCACGTTGCCCGTGGCGTCCACGAGTTCCAGACCGCAAAGGTTCAGGCGCGTGTTGCCCGTGCGGTAGTTGAACTGCACGGCCAGCGTGCCGGTCGACGTGAGGCGGAGCGACCGCCGAATGGACTTCACGTGCGGCGCATAGTAACCCACCTCGTTGATGCGCGAGGGCACGCGCTCGGGCTGCGTCCATTCGGCCGCCGTCCAGGCGTCGGTGAGCACCTCGTCGGCACCCATTTGTCCGGCGCTCAGGGCGCGCACGCCGCGAGCGGGCGAGGGAGCGGCCGGTGTGGCGTGGCTGTCGAGACGCGGCGCGCTGCCGGGCGCGAGATCGCGCACGATGACGGGTCGACCCACGCGGCCGGAGAAGGCGATCTCGCCGCGAGAGTCAATGGTTTCGGGCGCGGTGTCGACGAAATAGCGCAGGCGGTAGACACCCACCGCGGGCACGTTGAGCGTGTAGACGTTGCGGCTGTGGGCGTTGCCCATGGTGCCGTAGTGATAGTCCGAGGCCACCACGTTGCCGTCGAGGTCGACAGCGTCGACGCCCACGAGGTTGAGTTTGTGGGGGCCGCCTTTGTAGGTGAAGGTGAGGGTCTGCGTGCCGGCCTGCTTGAAGGTGACGTAACCCTGCGCCACGGCCACCTTGTCGGCCGCATAACCCAGGGCGGTGACGCCGGCCGGTACCGTGCCGGCGGGGGCGATGGCGAAATCGTCGGTCGTCCACGCGTCGTGGGTGAAGGGGCGTTCGTCGCTTTCGCCCGCGCCCACGGTGTTGAGGCCCATGGGCGTTTCGAGACCGGCAAAGATCTTGTCGCTCAGCAGCACGGCACCGCGGGTGTTGCCCACCTTGCGTGGCGCACTGCCGGCGGCGTGCACGTCCACCTCATAGAGCATGGGCACGACGGCAAAGAGTTTCGTGTCGCTCGAGGCCGTGAGTTTCATTTCCGTGCGCAGGTAGTGACTGCCGTCGCGCAGTACCGCGCGCCAAAGCACCGTGAGGTTGCCGTGCTTGAAGGTGGCTTCGAGGGCACGGCCGGGGAGTTTCTCCGCCCCCTTCGTGGCCGAGGGATTGGCCGCGTAGTTGATCTCGCGCACGCCCTCCAATTGCATTTCCGAGGCGCGTACCACCGTCTGCCCGTTGCCGGTGCGGATTTCAAAGAGTTCGGTGCCGGCGTTCAAGTTGAGCTGCGGGCAACCGCCGAAGCGGAGGGTGCCGTCGGAGGCGACGAAGGTGGCGGTGAGCAGGTCGTTGCTCAGCACATAGTGGTCGGCTGTGCGTGCCAAACGCGCCGTGCCGGCTTGTTGTTCTTGCGGGAAGATGACTTGCTGCGCCAGGGTGGCGGCGGGGGTGCTCAGGCCGAGGGCCAAAAAGGCTGCACCGAGCAATCGCGTGGCGGAATGAAGGATCATAGGCGGGCGAGGTGGGGAAGTTTGTAGGCTGTGCGGCGAACGCATCGCGGGGACGATAGATCCCGATGTTTTGCTACACAGAGATGATAAAATGGGTTTTCGTTGCAAATATAGCGCGTTTTCTTTAGTATGAAAGTAATCAAAAGTAAAAAAAAAGTGAACGCGTGCGCATTTCTGCGCACTTTCCCCCGACGATGTGAAATTTTTCCTTTGCGCCACGGCCGATGCCCACGGCGGCGCCGGCGCAGGCCTTGCGCCGAATGGTGGCCGACGAACTGACGGGCGTCTACGAAGGCCTCGACCTCCGGGCGCTGACGGACGAAGGGGCGCGCTGAGCGTTCGGACTGCCCTATATAATAATGTGTATTGCCGCGCGAAGGCGTTTCCCTCTGCGCATCATCTAACGAAAAGCCCCCACCGGCGACCAAACGGTCGGCGGTGGGGGCTTTGTTGTGGGCGTGCGTCGGCACGGAGGGAGCAGGTTTTTAGCCTTTGCCGCCGCGCTTACCGCCCTTTTTCTTGGAATGGGGGGCGGCGCCGGTCGCTTTTTCGGGCGCGGCTACGGCCTTTGCGCTCGTGGGGGTGGGCGCTTCGGCAGCGGCGACGCTCTTTTCGGTTGAAGCGGTGGGTGCGCCCGCGCCTTCTTCGCGAGCGAGGGCTTCTTTCTCGAGGCGACCGATGAGGTTCTTGAGCTTGTCGATCTCTTTGTCCTTCACGGCGAGTTCGTCGCCCTGGTTTTTGATCGTGGTGAGGAGGGCATTGAGCTCGTCGTTGTCGATTTCGAGAGGATAGAGGTCGTTGACGCGCGTGATGAAGTCGCCGAGGATGTTCATGTAGTTGGTGAACGCGTCGTAGGGCGAGGCGTAGATGCCGCGATAGCCGCCGTAGCTGTTGGCTTTCGTGGAGATGAAGCGCAGGTTGTTCGAGGCTTGGAGATAGTCCCAGTCTTGGCGCAGGCGCTTGTCGCCGCCGATGCGCACGCGGTCGGCCACGGAGTAGAGTTTGTCGAGGGCTTCCTGCTGCATGATGTTGCCCAACCAGGGCGAGAGGTCGCGCTCTTCGTCGACCCACGTGGTGGGATATTCCACGGGCAGCGGACCTACGCTCTCCAAACTGTCGCAGAGTTCGGAGGGGGTGGCGAAGGTGATGCCGTGATTGCGCAACTGTTCGGGCAGCGCCTTGAAGAAATCGAGGATGTTGCTCGAAAGGGGTTGGAACATGCCGAGGGCACAGAGTTCCATGAAGAGGCAAACGACGGGTTGGTCGGCGGGTTGTTCGGCGATCCAGCGGGCGTAGGTCTCGGCATAGAGGGGGTATTCGTTCCAGGAGCGGTCGTTGAAGCGGTAGCTGATGTCTTCCGACAGCCCGGGGTCGCGAAGCAGGAGTTTCAAGCGCGGGTCGAGGGCGCAGTGGTAGAGGTAGTGCGGGCTTTTCCAACCGAGGGTTTGTTTCGCGCCCTCGGCGAGCATGCCTTTGAAGCCCATTTCGGCGACGAGGGCGCCGATTTCGTCGGAATACATCAGGCAGGAGTTGCGCAGCACGCGGGGCTCGACACCGAAAAGGCTCTTAATTTTGCGCGAGAGGCGGCGCACTTCGTCCTTGAAGCACTCGGGCGACTTGATAGAAGAGAAGCCATGGGAGTAGGGCTCGGCGAGAAATTCGACACAGCCCGTGCGATTGAGCTGATCGAGGAGCTCGAGCACTTCGGGAGAGTACTGTTCGAGGAGCTCGATGGCGGTGCCGGAGAGGGAGAAGGCGCATTTGAAGTAGCTGCCGTAGCGTTCGGCCATCTCGATGAGGGCGCGGAGCGCGGGGATGTAGCTGTTCTCGGCGGTTTCGGTGATGGAGCGCTCGTTTTCGTAGTCATCGTAGTAGTAATGGTCGGTGCCGATGTCGAAGAAACGGTAGCGCTTGAGGTGGATGTTTTGGTGTATTTCGAAATAGAGGCAGATGGATTTCATAAGGAGCCGGGTGTTTGGGTGGGGAGTTGGACTCGAGAGGGGGCGAAGTGGGGGTGTCGGCGCGGCGGGTGGGGCTTATCGGCCGAGGAGGCGGTCGTAGCAGGCGCGAATGCGCAGGCCGACTTTCTCCCACGTGATGGTGTCGACTTCTTTGAGGCCTTCGACGCGGAGATACTCGTGGAGGCTGTCGTTGACGCAGAGCGAATACATCGCGTCGGCCATGGCTTCGATGTCCCAATAGTCGGTTTTGATGCACTTGTCGAGGATTTCGGCACAACCGCTCTGGTGGGAAATGATGGAAGGCACGCCGCATTGCATGGCTTCGAGGGGCGAAATGCCGAAGGGTTCGGACACGGAGGGCATGACGTAGACGTCGGAGTCGCGGAAGATCTCGTAGACTTCGCGGCCTTTCATGAAGCCGGGGAAGTGGAAGCGGTCGGCGATGCCGCGACGTGCGGCGAGTTCGATCATGGCCTCCATCATATCGCCCGAACCGGCGAAGCAGAAACGGATGTTGCGGGTGCGTTTGAGCACGAGGGCGGCGGCTTCGACGAAATACTCGGGGCCTTTCTGCATGGTGATGCGGCCGAGGAAGGTGACCACCTTCTCCTTTCGCTCGGAAGCGGGGCGACGTTGCGCCACGATCTCGCGGATGTCGTCGGGAAGGGGGTAGACGGCGTTGTGCATAGCGATGACTTTCGCCGGATCCTGCCCGTAGTGGTCGATGACGGTGCGGCGCGTGAGTTCCGAAACGCACATGATGCAGTCGGCATGGTCCATACCATCGCGCTCAATGGCGTAGACGGTGGGATTGACGTTGCCGCGCGAGCGGTCGAAATCCGTGGCGTGGACGTGCACCACGAGGGGCTTTCCGCTCACTTGCTTGGCATGTATGCCCGCGGGATAGGTGAGCCAGTCGTGGGCGTGGATGATATCGTAGTCCTGTTGGCGGGCGATGACGCCGGCCACGATGGAGTAGTTGTTGATCTCTTCCTGCAAGTTGTCGGGATAGCGCCCCGAAAATTCGATACAGCCGAGGTCGTCGGTGAGTCGGTAGGAGAAATCGGCGTAGATGTGGTCGCGCAGGGCGTAGTATTGTTCGGGAGTCATGCGGTCGCCGAGGCGTTGGCGCACATAGTCGTAGTCCACGTCGCGCCACACGATGGGCGTCTGGCTCAGCCCGATGATGTTCATGAAACTCTTGTCCTCATCGCCCCAAGGCTTGGGGATGCAGAAGGTGATGTCCATGTCGGGTTGCGCGGCCAGGCCGGCTGTCATGCCATAGGACGCAGTGCCGAGGCCGCCGAGGATGTGGGGGGGAAATTCCCAGCCAAACATGAGTACTTTCATGGGGAGTGTATAGGTATAGGGGTGGGAGAGGAGTTGGGATCAGTCGCGTTCGGCGGCTTCTTCTTCGAGGCGGTGCTTCTCGAGTTGGCGGAAAGCGCGGAGAATGCTGCTCACGTTCATGGCGAAGGAGATGGCGCCGCGGCCGGAGAAGGGGGGATTGCCGTCAAAGAGTTCGGGAATCGTGCCGACGCAGTGGTAGAAGAGTTCTTCTTCGAAGCCGATGAGCTGGCGCTCGATGTAGTTCACGCCGCTCATGCGGTAGACGCGCAGATAGGCCTCGAGATAGAAGCCCGTGAGCCACGGCCAGGCGGTGCCTTGGTGGTAGGCGCGGTCGCGATCTTCCTGACGTCCCACATAATAGGGGGTGTAACCTTGGCTTTTGGGCGAGAGGGAGCGGATGCCCTTGGGCGTTTTGAGTTCGCGGGTGCAGATGTCGAGCACGGCTTTGCGCTCGCGGAGCGTGAGGGGCGAGAAGTCGAGGGCGATGGCCAGCAGTTGGTTGGGGCGAACGCTCCAATCGGCGTTGCCGCCGTCGACGTAGTCGAAGAGATAGCCGCAGTGGTTGACGAAGGTGGAGCGGAAGCTCTCCTCAAACTGCCGGCACTCGGCCTCGATGCGTTCGGCGGTGATGAGGCGTTCGGGGCGGCCGTCGTCGACCAGCAGCTGTTGGTAGAACTTTTTGGCGTTGTAATACAGGGCGTTGAACTCGACGATGTAGCCCGAGCGCGGGATGATGGGGCGACCCCACGCGGTGGAGTTCATCCACGTGACGGCGCGGTCGCGACCGTTGGCATAGACCAGGCCGTTGGTGTGGCCAAAGAGGTTGGGGTGGCGGCCTTCGAAGATGAACGACATGATGCGGTCGATGAGGGCGCCGTAGCGTTCGCGACAACGCTCACGACCGACGTATTTGGCGTACTGTTGCAGGCACCACATGGCCCACAGGAGCGTGTCGGGCTGTTCGGTTTCGTAGATTTGCACGCTCACCGGGCGGCCGGCCATGAAGTCGTCGAGCGCTTGGGACGCGGTGTCCATGTATTTCTCGAACTGCTCCGTCTCGCCGATGGCCAAGGTCAGGCCGGGCATGGCGATGAAGGTGTCGCGGGCGCGGGGCTTGAACCACGGATAGCCGGCGATGATGTACTCTTCGCCGCCGAGTTGCTGGCGGAATTGGTGGGCGGCGTTCACCAAGCTGTGGTAGAAGGTGTCGCGCGAGTCGTGGGCGGCAATTTCGCCCTCGATGAGGGGTTTGAGCGTGGCCGGGTCGCGCGAATCGAGCGAGGCGGTGAACACAATGCTCTCGCCGCAGGAGATGGGCATCTCGAAATAGCCCGGCACGAGGAGATCTTCCGGTTCGTCGTAGCCGCGTTCGCGCTCTTTGGGGTAGTCGAGGCCGCGATACCAGTCGGGGGTGTGGTGATAGGTGGCGCGGTCGCTGTCGAGCTGCATGACGAGGTCGGGATAGCCGTCATAGAGATTGAAGGCCACGCCGTTTTCGACCTCGCGGTAGTCGGTGCGTGCCATGCCGTTCTCGTGTGTCCACTGGCGCACGGAGCGGAAGGCCAAAAAGGGGCGCAGGCGCAGCGTGGTGGGCGAGTGGGCTTCGAGCAGCGTGTAGCGAACGAAGAGCCGATCGCGCTCGTTGCGGAAGATGATCTCCTTCTTCAGCACCACACCGCCGATGCGGTAGATCCAAGTCGGCACTTTGTCCCACTCGAAGCTCTGGATGTATTTGTGGCCGCGCGGGCTGTAGTTCTCGCCTACGTATTTATGCAGGCCGAGGTTGAACTCCGCGCCGTGTTGCACGACGGTTTCGTCGAGCGAGGAGAGGAGCACGTGGTTCTCGTCGTCGATGGCGGGCACGGGCACGACAAAGAGGCCGTGGTATTTGCGGATGTTGCACCCCGTGAGTGTGGACGAGCAGTAGGCGCCCGACTTGTTGGTGAGCAGGAATTCCTTCATCAAGGATTCTTGCAGGTTGGTCATTTGCGTTTTGTCGAAACGAAGGAAGGACATAGGCAGAGGGTTGGGGCGAATGGGTGAATGGGTGGGTCGGCCGGTGGGCGATTTCGACCGGAAGCGGCGAACGGCGTTGTGAACAATTTACGGTTTCGAAACGCGAATGTGCTGAAATAGACGCCGTGACGATTGGTTTTGCAAAGCCGACTTTTTATTTACGCTTCAAAGTTAGTGTTTTCATCGGATATGCAAAAGATATTCTAAAAAAAAATAGGGGGGCAAATGAAAAAAACATCCCAACTTTTCGTCAAAAGTTGGGACGTTTGAAATGAAAGTTGAGGAATTGCGCACCGAAGGGCGGGTGTACCGGCGGTGTTTTTCGAGGTTGGGAACTGCCGTTGTGGGCAGGGCGAACGCCGGTGGGACGACCGCAGCGGTGCGCAAAATGAGGGGTAGATCGGGACTTGCACGTCCCTCGCGCTCAGGGGGCGCGAGGGGGGCAAGAGCTTGCCTGCGTGGAGGGGCATCGTGGGAGGGTGTGTTTTCAGCTGGGGTGGTTTACAAGGTTGGGATGCGCGGTGTTGGGTAAGGTTTTGTGATGTCGGTGTTTTTTGGCCGCGGTGTGTGTGTTCAGCTGGGAGGTTTACAAGGTCGGGATGCGTGCTTCCAGGGGCAAGTTGGGGCAGGCGGGACGGAATTTGTGCGCCGGTTCAGGCGAAATTCCAAAAACTCTCGAGAAAGCCGTCGAAGGGATCGCTTTGCGGGGCGGTTTCGGCTTGTGAACAGAGATGGCTGTCGGGGGTAAAGGTGGAGGTGTTCATTGTAGGAGGGGATTTATGAGTGAATAAAGTGAAAGTTCGTGCGGGCCCGGGCGCTGTGCACTCACCAGATCATAGAGAGGACGAAGAGGAGCAGGAGGCTGTGGACGTTGATGACGCGTTCGCCGATGCGGACGGGGATGATCGTGGCGCGGTAGAGGCGTGTGATCGCGGAGAAGAACTTTTCGGGGTTCAAGTCCACGGGCGTTTGCGGAGGTTGCTGCGCATTGTTGGCATATTGCGTGGCCTGCTGCGCGTTGTAGACGCCGGGTGCTTGGGGGCGGTGGGGCACGTTGCCGGAGGGCTTGTGCTCGATCGCGAAGTGCTTGCGAATGTGGGGATAGAGGCGCAAGGCGATGAAAACGAGCAGGCCGAGTTTGCCGACGGTGAGCACGAGGTGGAAGAGCGAGGCGAACAAGCCGTCGAGGTGTTGGAAGAGGTCAATCATAGCGATGAGAATTTTTTATAGATAAGTGGTTGGGTTTGATGTGGCAAAGGTCGGTATTCGGTTGGATTTTTTCTGTTTTTTCGAAATGTTGCACGACAAAAATATAAAGTGGGGCGCGGAGGGGTTGCAAGGTTAGAATTTCGCGCGGCGCGGGGTGCGAAAAAGCCCGATTCGTTGGAGAGAATCGGGCTTTTCGGTGCCGAGGAGGTTTCGGAACTTGTGGTCGAAACGATCGCCGCGCACGGGTGTGTTTTTTGTTATGGCAAACAAGGTAGAGAAGGGAGGCGTGCGGCGGTGTGCGCTCGGCTTGGATCGTGCTGCTGCGGCCTCAGATCAGGAAGGGGATGAGGAGCGCCGGCAGGGTGTGGAGGTTGAAGGTGCGGTGCTTGCCGAAGTGCAACGGAACGACGGTGGTGCGGTAGAAGGCTTTGAGGGCTTCGAAAGCGTTGTAGATCATAGTGTGTAGGTTTTGGGAGATTTAGGAATGAGTGGTTGACGGTGTTTGGCTGCGGTGCGTAGGGGGCTCGGTCGCGATGGGCGGTGGGCGAAGACCTTTCTGCGTGGGAGCAGGTGAATAGGGGTTTTGTTTTGATGAGGCAAAGGTAGGTGTTCGGGCGAAGATTTTCGCTTTTTTCGAAATGTTGCACGTCAAATACGAAAAGTGGGGTGCAGAGGGGTAGCAAGGTTGAGGCGGCGGGGCGAAAAGGAGCGCAAAAAGCCCGACTTCCGTGTGGGAGGTCGGGCTTTTCGCGAGGGGGAGTATTTCGGATGTGTCAGTGCCGATAGCGGATGCGTGTGGGAGCCGAATCAAAGTGCCCACGGAGCGTGCGGCCGTCGGCGAGCGTGGCGAGGAGAAGGAGGCTTTCGTCTGCAGCGTGCGGCGGAATTTTGCAGGTGATGAGGATGTAGGGTTCGATCCAGCGGAGTTGGTAGGCGTCCATCTCGTCGAAGCGGCGCGTGTAGCGGGCGTAGAAAGTGGAGTAGCCTGATTTGATGTAAGGCTCGAAGGAGGTATAGGTGAGGGTGCAGCGGTCGGAGATGTCGGTGTGGGATCCGTCGGCACGATAGAGGAGCGCGCGCAGCGCGGTGACGTTCATCAGCAGGGTTTGTACGCGGAGTGGGTGGGCACGCAGGCTGCCGTCTTCGCCGTGCAGGCGGGCTTGCTCGGCATAGACGAGGGAGTCTTGCCGCGAGGTGCCGCGACGGGGCGCGAAAAGTCGGCGACCGCCGGTGTAATTGGGGGTGGCATCGAAAGAGAGGGCATATTCATCTCTTTTGCTGTCGTAACTCGAATAGACCAGGGTGTCGGGTTCGAGATAACAGTCGACGCTGTAGGGCGTGGGAGGCACGGTGGGTGCGTCGGGGATGTAGGGCAGGGGATAGGGATTGCCGGGGTAGTGAGGGCGAGGGAGGTCTGTTGCTTGTGCGCAATGGCAGGGAGCGGGATCGTCTTTTGCGCAAGCAGAGAAAAGCAGGGGGGCGAGGAGCAGTGCGAGGAGGAGGGTGGGGAAGAGTTTTCTCATACGGGGTGGGAGTTGAAACGATGGAGCGTGATGCGCCAAAATTAGGCTTTTATGCTGAAAATCGGGGGGAGTGGGGTGTTAAATCTGTGATTTTAGCACGAAAAACCGCCTCACATCCGATGGGCGCGGGGCGAAATCGGGTGTGGGGCGGACGAAGGTCACTTGACTTTGCGCAGGAGTTCGGCGGCATTGGCATCGCCCTTGGCGGCGGCCTGCGAGAGGTAGCGGCGGGCTTGCGTGCGGTGGCCGAGGAGTTGGTGCGAGAGGCCGAGCAGCTTGAGTGCGTCGGGCGTGTCGGGGGTGAGGCGCTGCAGTTCTTCGGCGGCGGCGAGGGCTTCGTCGCCGGCCGAGAGACGCACGCAGAGCAGGGCCTTGGCGGTGAGGGCTTCGATGCGCGTTTCGCGGTCGGCGGTGCGCGCCGCGGCCGTGGTGTAGTCGTCTACGGCACGACGGTAGAGCCGGGCTTGTTCGGCGAGGGCAGCTCGGCGCAGGAAGAAGGGGGCGGCGAGTTCGGCGGTGGGCACCAGACGCTCATAGTCCACGAGGTCGAGCACGGCGCGGCGTTGATCGCCGAGACGCTCGGCATAGACGGCGCGCCAAGCGAGGGGGGCGGCGGCTTCGGCCGTGAAGGGCGTGGGGGTGTGCGCCAGGGCGCTGTCGAGCAAGGCCACTACGGCGCTGTCGTTGCCGCCGGCGCGGCTGAGGGCTTGGGCGGCGAAGAAAAAGGAGCGCAGCGAGGCGGCGTCACTGCGGTTGACGCGCTCGAAGGCGGCGAGGGCTTCGCGATTACGGCCTTGACCGTAGAGGATGACGCCGCGCAGCAGTGCCGAGGAGGGACGGGGCGCGAGACTGTCGGCACGATCGAGAGCGCGGAGGGCTTCGGCGGTGCGCCAGTGGGGCGGGAGGTGCAGACTGTCGACGGCCAGGGCGTCGATGATGAGGCCGGCGCGCTCTTCGTGCACACGGCTGCGGCTGTCGGCGTCGGGACTGATGTGCAAGGCGCGAGCCAGGAGCGAATCGGCGCGCAGATAGTGGCGCCGGGCGGCATAGAAGCGCGCGGCGTCGAGGGTGGCTTCGCGGTGGTTGGGGTGGGCGGCGAGGAAGTCGGCCAGGGCGGTGGCCACGATGGTGCTGTCGCGCCGCGAGCGGAGGAGCATGTAGAGATAGGTGTAGGCTTCGTTCTCGTCGGCGGGGAGAAGGAGGGGGATGCGCAGGGCGGTGAGGTCGGGGCTGAGGGCGGCCACGGCGTTGGCGCGGAGGGTGTCGGCGGCCGAGGCGGCGAGGGCGCAAAGACCGAGGGGCGTGCCGTCGGACGGGGCTTTGCCGTAGTTGAACTGCGCAATGGCGGCCACGCGGGGCTTGGCTTCGGCGGTGAGGAGGGGGAGTCCGGCGAGGGAGGCGGCGTTGGCGGCCGAAAGGGTGTAGTAGTTGTGACCGCGGAGGCTTTCGGTTTGCACCACGTTGGCCGTTTGCGCCGCGGGACGGCCGTCGGCGGAGAAGGGTACGAGGGTGAAGGCGGTGCCGACGGGGAACTGTTCGGGTGAGAGGGGGAGGTATTCGTCGTTGCGGCGCGCGAGATCGGTGGTGGCGCGCAGGAGGTCGAGTTCGGCATTGGCCGCCACGATGCGCAACACGTGGCCTTGACGAGAACGGCTGTCGCTGACGAGGGCACGTGCGGCGCCGCGGAAGGGTGCATAGGGAGCAATGAGCGTGCCGTTGGCTTCGACGAAGAAACCTTGCGTCACACCGAGGGTGTCGCCCGCGGGATTGAAGGTGACGATGCGGGCGAGTGCGCGTAGGGCGGCGGTGTTTGCGCCGCGGTCGGCACGCGCTGCACTCGGACTGAGGAGGGCGGCGCAAAGGCCGAGGAGAAAGACGAGAAAGGAGCGGGACATGGGAGGAAAAGTCGTTGAGTGAAGAGGTAAGCGCACGCTTTTTGGGCGAAGCACATCCTAATATAATAAGGCGTGCGCGCGGTTTGCTGCGGCAGTTGTCGTTTAGGGTCACGAAGTCGGCACGCTTTTTGGGCGAAGCACATCCTATATAATAAGGCGTGCGCGCGGTTTGCTGCGGCAGTTGTCGTTTAGGGTCACGAAGTCGGTATGCTTTTCGGCGAAGCACACCCTATATAATAAGGAGTGCGTGTCCTATAACAAGGCATGCGCGCATAGCCCCCGCGCGGCGGCTTATTGCGCGGTGGGGTCGAGGAGTTCGCGCGCGTTGGCGAGGGCGGCCGGCGTGATCTCCGTGCCCGAGAGCATGGTCGCCAGTTCGTTGATGCGCTCGTCGGCAGTGAGGCGCGTGAGGGTCGAGAGAGTTTCGCCGTCGCGTTGGTGTTTCGCCACGCGCAGGTGGTCGGTGCCGAGGGCGGCGATCTGCGGAAGGTGGGTGATGCAGAGCACTTGCACGCTGTGGCCCATGCGGCGCATGAGCTGCCCCATGCGGCGCGCCATCGTACCGCTGACTCCCGTGTCGATCTCGTCGAAAACGATCGAAGGGAGGTTGCGTCGGCCGGCCACCAAGGCTTTGAGCGCGAGCATCAAGCGTGCGATTTCACCGCCGGAGGCCGTTTCGGCGAGATCGCGCGGCGGCATGCCGGGATTGGCCGAGAAGAGGAAGGCCACGGTGTCGGTGCCGGTGGCGTCGGGTGCGGTGCGCGGACGGAAATCGAAGGCGAGTTGCGTGTGGGGCATGCCGAGTTGCGCGAGATCGGTGCGCAGGGTGGTGCAAATCTCCTCGCCGGCGCGGCGGCGGCTGTCGGTGAGTTGTGCGCCGACGCTGAGGGTACGTTCGAGGGTGGCGCTGAGTTGCGCTTGCGCTTCGGCAAGATGCTCTTCGGCATGGTCGATGGCGTCGAGGCGGGCGCGGAAATCGTCGGCCACGCGGTGGAGTTCGGCGATGGTCTCGACGTTGTGTTTGCGCTGCAAGGCGTAGAGTTTCGAAAGGCGGCGGTTGGTGCGCTCGAGTCCCACGGGGTCGATCTCGACACTGTCGGCCAGTCGCTCCACGTCGCTGAGGATGTCGTCGATTTCGATGCGCGCGCTCTCCAAACGGTCGGCGAGGGCTTCGGTTTCGGGGCGATGGCGGGCGGCATCGCGGAGGTCGCTTTCGGCTTGTCGCAGGCAGTCGAGCACGTCGAACTCGTCGTTGCTCAAGCGCGTGGCGGCGTGGGCGAGGGCGCTCTGGATATCTTCGGCGTGGGTGAGGGCTTCGCTGTCGGCTTCGAGGCGCGCTTGCTCGTCGACCTCGAAGGCCGAACCGTCGATCTGCTCGAGTTGGAAACTGAGGTAGTCGCGATCCTGTCCGTCGCGGCCACTCAGTTCTTGGAGTTCCTGCAAACGGTGGCGCGCGGCGCGGTGGTCGGCGAGGGCTTGTGCGTAGGCGTGGCGCAAAGGGGCGTTGTCGGCCACGAGATCGAGGGTGTCGAGGAGGTAATTCTCGTGCGAAAGGAGGAGATTTTGGTGCTGCGAGTGGATGTCGATGAGGTGTTCGGCGAGTTGTCGCAGCACGTTGAGGGTGGCCGGCGTGTCGTTGACGAAAGCGCGGCTCTTGCCTGCGGCCGAAATCTCGCGGCGGATGAGCAGGGTGTGGCCGTCGGCCTCGATTTCGGCGGCTTCGAGGAGGGACTCGATGGGGAGTCCGGCGGTGTCGAAGGTGCCTTCGACGATGCACTTGGCGTCGGCGCGGCGAAGCACTTTGGCATCGGCGCGATGGCCCTGGAGCAGACCGAGGGCGCCGAGGATAATGCTCTTACCGGCGCCGGTTTCGCCGGTGATGACGGTGAAATCCGGGCCGAGATCGAGGTCGAGGCTGTCGATGAGGGCGTAGTTGCTGATGTGAAGGTGGGTGAGCACGGGACGAGAGTTGGAAGATGGGTGGACGGAAGGGCGAAGGCGCGGCGACAAGTGGGCGCGGGGGCGATCATTTGCCGTCGCGAATGCGATTCCAAGAGGTGTTTTTCGAGGGATTGATGCGCGAAAAGAGATCGACGAGGAAGTCGCGATCTTGCGCGGTGGTGTGTCCGGCGAAGAGCCCCACGAGTTCGTCGGCCTTGCACTCGGTGAAGAGTTGCGGCAGGGCGCTGAGTTTCTTGGTGTCGTGGGCTTCGGCGAGTAGGCGGAGCGATTCGACGATGGCCACGCGAGCGCGCTCCGGATTTTCGACCATGTGGTCGAGGCCGTTGCGGTGGTAGGCGTAGATCATGCGGCGGAAGGGTTGCATGCCCGGGTCGAGCCAGTCGGTGACGAGGCCGTGGCGGTTGCGGTTGTCGTCGAAGGCTTTCCAGCCCTTGGCCGAAAGACTGAGCGAGCGGGCGTTGTTCACCAGATCGCGGGCGCGTCCCAGCACATCGGTGCCGCCGAGGGGCGACATCGTGTCGAGATCGATGCCGATGATCATATAAGCATAGTAGGCCAAGAGGGCGGTGAGGTCGCGGTCGATGGCTTCGGGGCGGAACTCGAGTTTGTCGAACTCGGCAAAGCGGAAGTTGGCCGAGGCGTCGCGGGCGATGAAAACGGGACTGGTATAGCTCGCGCCGTAGACGGGGCGCGAACTGCTCACGGTGAGCGTCGTTTCGAAGGTTTGCGCCGAGGGGTCGTACTTGCGGACGTTGAAATAGAAGGTGCATTTGATGCGTTCGCGGCGGGAGAAGCGCAGATCGGTGAACCGCTGTTCGTCGAGAAAATCGGCGACGGCGCGGCGCAGGGCTTCGAAGGTGGCTTCATTGCCCGTGCCCTGCACGTGGCGCGTGTCGAAGGTGACCGTCGCGTCGAGTTCGCCGGCACGCAATGTGGCGGGCAGGAGGGCGAGCAGGGCAAAGAGGAGGGCGGCGAGCGAACGCCCGGCGCGCATCAGGAGCGAGGGGAGGGGAAGGTGTGGCATAGGTGGCGAATGAGGGTGTCGGCCACGGCACTTTTGGCCATGAGGGGGAGGGCTTGGGGTTCGCCCTCGGGGGCGATGAGGGTGACGCGGTTGGTGTCGGTGTTGAAGCCCGCGCCCGCGTCGGACAAGCTGTTGAGCACGATGAGATCGAGGTGCTTGCGGTGGAGTTTGCCGCGGGCGTTGTCGAGGGCATGGTCGGTTTCGAGGGCGAAACCCACGAGCCACTGGTCGGCGCGCTTGCGCAGGCCGAGATCGGCGGCGATGTCGGGGTTGGGCACGAGGCGAAGGGTGAGGGGGCCGGTGGTTTCGCGCTTGATTTTGCGGTCGGCCGGCGCTTCGGGGGCGTAGTCGGCGACGGCGGCGCAGAGGATGGCGCCGGCACAATCGGGGAACTCGCGCAGGGCGGCGGCGTGCATCTCGCGCGCGCTCTCCACGTCGATGCGCCGAATCCGGGGCGACTGCACCGTGAGACTGACGGGACCGGCGATCAGCACCACGTCGAAACCGGCGCGGGCGGCGCTCTCGGCGAGGGCGAAGCCCATTTTGCCGCTCGAATAGTTGCTCACGAAGCGGACGGGGTCGATGCGTTCGCGCGTGGGGCCGGCGGTGATGAGCAAGCGCGGGCGGCGACCGTCGATCGGGCTCACGAGGGGTGCGCCGGAGGGTGCGGCGGCATCGGCCGATGCGTTGGCATTGTGGCACGCGGCTGCGGCTGCCGTTGCGCTCTCAGCGGTGTTTTCGTCGAAAGGTGTGGTCGGGGTGGCCGATGCGGCGAAGTGGCGGGCGAGGTGCTCGACGATGACTTCGGGTTCTTGCATGCGCCCCTTGCCCGAGAGGGTGGAGGCGAGGAAACCGTCGGCGGCTTCGATGACGTGCACGCCGCGGCGGCGCAGGAGGTCGAGGTTGTCTTGCGTGGCGGTGTGGGCATACATGTCGAGGTCCATGGCCGGGGCGACGAAGGTGGGGGCTTTCATCGAGAGGTAGGTGGTGAGCAGCATGTTGTCGGCGATGCCGTGCGCCATCTTGCCGAGCGTGGCGGCCGAGGCGGGGGCAATGACGAAAACGTCGGCCCACAGGCCGAGATCGACGTGGCTGTGCCAACTGCCGTCGCGGCGGTCGAAAAATTCGCTCACCACAGCACGTTGCGAAAGGGTGGCGAGGGTGAGGGGAGTGACGAACTCTTTGCCGGCGGGCGTGATGACCACTTGCACTTCGGCGCCTTGGCGCACGAGTAGGCGGACGAGGGTGCAGGCTTTGTAGGCGGCGATGCTGCCGGTGATGCCGAGCACGATGTGGCGGCCGGCGAGGGGCGAGGTGGGGACGCTGGACATGGGGCGAGGTGGGGGCGCGAATGGGAGCGCGCTTGGGGCTTTGCCTCGGGGGGGAGGGAAAGCCGAGAGGAGAGATAAATAAGGAGTGGGGTGCGCCGCAGGGGGCTGTCGCTGACGAACGGGTGGTGCGGTGTGCGCCGGCTGCGGGGCGAAAATGCAACACGCCGGCCCTCGAACTCGAGAGTCCTGATGGCCGGCGTGGTGTGTGGGAAATGGAGGGGGAATGAGCAGGGGCGCGGAGCGGTAGGGCAGCGCGTGTGGCACGGCTTTCGACCGAGTGGCTACGGCTTTCGGCTGTGTGCACGATCGTTGTCGCCTCGTCAGCGGTGGGCTTTCGCTGCGTCGCCGACGTGTTGTGCCCGATGCCGTTCGGCTTGTGGCCGTAGGGTGGAGCCTTCGCGGTGGAAAAGGGGGGCGAAAAGTGCACCGTTTTTCGTCAAAAACCGAGGGCTTTTTGTCGAAAGTGGAAGCCTTTTGCCGAGAAGGCAGGGGGCTTCGTGCCGAAAGTGTACAACTTTTGGGCGACGGGCGCTGCTTCGTGGAGCGCAGGGCGCCCTTCATCGCGCGGTGCAGGGGCTATCGTTGAGCGGCGAGCGGACTACCGTTGGTTGCGCGGATGGCTTATTCGTTGAGCATCATGGGCATGAGGAGCATGAGCACGTGCTCGTTGTCCTGCTGTTCGGCGGGGACGATGATGCCGGCGCGCGAGGGATCGGCGAGTTGCACGATGATTTCGTCGCCTTCGAGGTTGTTGAGCAGTTCCATGAGGAGGGTGCCTTTGAAGCCGATGTTCATCGGGTGGCCTTCATATTGGCAGGCCACGGCTTCTTCGCCGGCGCGACCGTAGTCGGCATCGCGGGTGGAGAGGATGATGCGGCCGGACTCGATGTGGAGCTTCACGAGGGGGCTGCCGGCGTTGGAGAAAATGAGCACGCGGCGCAGGGCGGAGATCATCGCCGCGCGGTTGAGCGTGACGAGGTTGGGGTTGTCCTTGGGAATGACGCTGTTGTAGTTGGGGAACTTGCCCTCGATCAGGCGGCAGGAGAGGTCGTAGCACTCAGAGGCGATGACGGCGTTGCGACCGTTGAAGCGGATGGTGACGTCGCCCACTTCTTTCTGCAAGATGTTGCGCACGATGTTGGCCGGCTTCTTGTGGAGGATGAACGAGGCGGGGGTGTCGGTCTGAATGTCGAGCAGGCGGGTGCACGAAAGTTTGCGACCGTCGGAGGCCACCACGGCGAGGCCTTCGGCGTTGAAGTCGAAGAACACACCGTTCATCACGGGGCGGAGGGGATCGTCGGCAGCGGCGAAGAGCGCGCGGTTGATGCCCGAGAAAAGGCGCGCGGCATCGGCGCCGAGGGTCGAGATTTCGCCGTCCAACTCGGGAGTGAGGGGATATTCCTGGGCGTTTTGACCCACGAGGTTGTAGTGCCCGTTCTGATAGGTGATGGTGATGTCGAGGTTGTCGGGGTCGACGTTGAATTCGAGGGGCTGTTCGGGGATTTCCTTGATGGCCTCCTGAATGGTCTTGGCGTTGACGGTGAAGTCGATGGGACCGTCGCTCTCGATCAGCTCGAGGGTGGTGTGGAGGGTGAGCTCGCTGTCCGAAGCCGTGAGCTCGAGTTGGTTGTTGTGGACTTGGAAAAGGAAATTGTCCAGGATGGGCATGCTGTTTTTCGACGCGATGACGCGACCGAGCGTTTGGAGACGCTGCGAAAGGATGCTGCTGGAAATGGCGAACTTCATATCGTGGGCTAAACTTATATTCTACTATCTGAGGGCGGATGTGCGTTTTGGGACGCGGGGTGCGCGTCCGGCGGCGTAGCGGTGGCGCAGGGACAGCGGCAAGGCCACCTTCGTCGCGGATTTCGGCGCAAAGGCGACGCGAAAAAAATGAGCGGAAACAGGTGGCTCTGCGACAAAGTTAGGATTTTATTTTGGAATTGGCCCAAAAGTAGTCCGTTTTTTCACGCCGGGTGCGCAAGTTGTGGAGTTTTGGCGGGGGACAGCGGAACGGGTGTGGCCGAGAATCGGGGTGGATTTTGGGAGATTTTAGTCGCGGATTTGGGTCGATTTTGGTCATCGTTTCGGCGTTTTTCTTGGGCTTTTTGGGGGAGGGCGGTCGGCGGTGGGCTTGTGCTCGCGTCGCGTCGGGCGAGGGGCGACGAAAAAAGGTGCATCCGACAGCACGCGCGCTGTGGGATGCACCGAAAAAGGGGATCATGGGGCGGAAATCCGTCGAAAACTTGCCCTCAGCTCGTCGGCGAGTGGGTGACGTTCTCCGCGTGGGCGGAGGGGGAAGGCGGTTTTCGTCGCGCGGCCGTGGCCAACCGCTGTTGGACGGCGTGGAAGTGGAGTTCCGTGGTAGATTTTTGGTCAGAAAAGGGGGAAGGTTAACGGGTTGGGATGACTATTTGTGGGTGTATTTTTCGTATTCGTTGATGTATTCCATCACGATGTCGATGGCTTCGGGGCGCATGTCTTTGATGCGGGGCTTGTTGACGCAGGCATGCACCGTGGGATAGACCTCTGCCCAGTCGTTGTCCAGCGCGATCTGCGCTTTGACCAGTCCGATGGCGAGCATGAACGATTGTTTGTCGGTGCGCGGGGTGGTCATGGCCATGCGCACCATTTTGCTCATCGCGGCGGTGTTGAAGTAATTGCTCATCGCACTGAGGTAGACGAGCACGGTCTTCTGTTCGGGTGAGGCGTGTTTGAAGACGTCTTGCTGCGTGACGCGCTTGCCGGGGGCGATGCCGTACTTGTGTTTGGGGAAGTGTTGGATGCAATAGTTGAGGTAGTCCTTGTAGGCGGTGAGGCCTTCGAACTCCCAGCCCACGGCGTTGACGAGCGCCAGCTTGACATCGAGGGGATTTGCCTCATCGAAGAGGTAGGCCTTGGCCGCTTCGGAGAGGTGGTTGGGCTGATCGGCCGCGGCTTTGACGATGGGCACGTCGAGATAGGCCTTGTAGAACTCGGTGGAGGTGAGGGCGGAGTCGGCAAAACTCAGTTGCACGGCCGAGAGGAGGAGGGCGAAGAGGAGAAAGAGCTTCTTCATGGTTTCGAGTGTTGGGCGTTTGACGTGGGTTTAGTGCTTGGTGACGGTGCCCTTGCGTGTGTTGACGCTGAAGGTGCCGAGGGAGGTTTGGATCTTGTAGACGCGGTTTTTGGCGGAGAGCACTTTGGCGTTCATGCCCATGCAGGAGTAGGTGCCGTCGTCGTTTTTGTTGACGGTGATGCGGCCGAAGGGGGTGTTGAGCACGATGTGTTGCTTGTTGGCCTCAACGAGTCCGTAGGTGGTGCCGGCGGGTGCGTCTTTGACGGTCTGTGCCACTTCTTTGACCACGGCTTGTGCCTGCGTGTTGTTGACCTTTGCGAAACTTGCGGTGGAGGTTGCTGCAACCATCATCAGCGCGAACATTACTTTTTTCATTGTCTTCTATTTTTTGATTTGTATTTCGTTGCTGTCTTGATGACAATGCAAAAGTAAGCAGCGGGCACGGCGGGACAAAACTTTTCGGGGGGCGTTGTATGAAATGGCGGGTTTGCTGTATGAATTGCCGCTCGCGGCTTTCTCCGGCCGCGCAAATGGGTGATTTTGTGGGGTTTCGAGGAGGGAGAAGGGGCGCGCTTTCGGGGCGCGGCGGTGGTGCTTGGGTGGTTTGAGGGCAGTGCGTGAGGGTTGGTGGTCGAGATGGGGTGAGCACTTCTGTGGTCGAGGGATAAAAAAAGGGTTCATCCGACGCGTGAGGGGCAGTTGGATGAACCTTTGTGGTGATTTCGGGCGATGTTGGGCTTGTCGGTGCGCCTGTGGCCACTTTCGGGCGGCGTTGGGGCTTATCGTTTGCGGAGTACGAGCCAAGGGGCGACGCCGTGGTGCTTGTCGGTGCGCTCGTCAGTGGGTGATTTCGGGCGGCGTTGGGGCTTATCGTTTGCGGAGCACGAGCCAGGGGGCGACGCCGTGGTGCTTGTCAGTACGATAGCGGGCAGCTTCTTCGGTGAAATAGGGCGTGCCGTCGGGGGCGCGGTAGAAGCCGCTTTGGTTACCGCCGGTGAGATAGATGGCATCGACGTAGCCGTATTCGCGCAAGGCGTCGGCAAAGCTCCAAAGGGTTTCGGGGTGGCGCGTGGCGACGACGCAAAGTTGGTCGTCGGCGGTGCGAACGAGGGCTTTGCGCTCCACTTTGCCGTGGAGGGTGAAGCGCGGGGGGAGTTGGCCGTCGGAGACGAGGACGAACTGGCGGAAGTAGGAGCCGTCGGCGTCGACCATGGCGCGCCGGAGGTCGTCGAAGCGCGAGATGCCGATGACGGCGTGCCCGTTTTTGAGGGCGCAGTAGCCGAGGCGCGAGACGTCGCTCTGCTTCTCCTCGCCGTCTACCACCAACGAGCCGATGTATTCGCCGGTGGCGGTGTAGTCGGCGGTGCGGGTGTAGAGGAGCACGTTGTGGTCGGCGGTGTCGGGCTCGGCGAGGGTGAGTTCGGCCTTGACGTTGTGCCATTCGTAGATGTCGAGCGCCACGCCGAGCACGGAATCGCGCTTGAGTTGCACTTCCGAGGGGCTGTTTTCCATCCGCATGCGGTCGAGTTTGCGGAGGTTGTCCTGGGGCGAGACGGAGATGCTCACGCCGAGGTTGTAATAATAGTTGTATAGGCGCTTGGCGGCGTAGAGGCCGACGAGGAGCACGGCGGCGCTTACGAACCACAGGAGGCGGAGGCTCCACGTTTGGAGGGCGCTGCGCTTTTTCACCGCGGGGGGGAGCTGCCGTTCGTCCTCCACATTGTAGCGCTCGATGGTGATGATGGGGGCTTCGCCCACGGCTTGTGCGGTGGGGTCGTCGGTTTCGTGCTCGATCGTGAAGAGGGGCTGCTCTTGGAGGGGGTTGTCTTCGGTGTGTTCCATGGTCATTTGTGTTCGAGTTCCAAAACGCTCTTCAATTCCTTGAGGGCTTCCTTCGAAGCGCTGAGTCTGAAACTGCGGTGGGCGCGATAGTCCATGAGTTTCAGTTCTTGATTGGTGACGTTGATGGCGTAAACGAAATTTTTGTTCACGATCAGGCTTTTGCCCACGCGTAGAAAGAAATTCTGTTGCAGCATGCCGAGGACTTCGACGAAGTAGTGCAACTGAAACGTCATTGTCACGGATTCGCCGTTGAAGAGATGCACGTCGCAGTAGTTGCCGGAGGCCTCGATGTAGGCAATATCGTCGGTGGGCACGCGGAAGAGTCCGACGGAGGTGGAGATTTTGAGTCTTTCCATAGTATCATTGGGCTTGGGGGGCGGGCTTCTCATGTACCCGTTTTGGCGATTTCGGGTACATGATGGGCTTGTCATGTACCCGATTTGGTGATTTCGGGTACATGATGGACTTGTCATGTACCCGTTTTGGCGATTTCGGGTACATGATCGCTCACTGTGCGAGGATTTTGCGGCCGGCGCGGAGGTAGATGTGGCCGGGACGCGGGCGCAAGACGCGGCGACCGGCGAGATCGTAGAGAACGGCGTCGGCGGGGAGGGGCGTGGTGATGCGACGCAGGGCGGAGGGAGCGGGATAGGTGAAGCGGATCGTGTAGACGACGGGGGCAGGGGCTTCAGAGGCGGCGGTTGTGGGCGCGGCACCAGCCGTTGTGGCCGCAGAAGCGGCGGTTGCGGCGGCAGCGGTGGGGGTGAGCGTCAGGCGCGCCACGGCATGGCCGTAGCGGTTGGCTTCAAAATGGCCTTCCAGCTCGAGGGGCAGGCGGGGTTTCTCGGCGGTGAGGCGCGCGTTGCGCGTTTCGCGGTCGCCGCGGGCGGAGAGGAAGTTGCACTCGTGGGTGAGTCCGCACCACTGGAGGGAAAAGTCCGAAACATTCTCCACCAGCGCCGAGAAGTCGAGGGGGGCGGTGAGGGGTTCGTCCGTGCCGACGGTGTAGGAGGCGAGATCGGGATATTTGAAGTCCACGACCGTGAAGGGATCGGGGTTGGCGGGATCGTCGGAGGGGTATTCCGTGCGCTGCTCCACGACAGTGATGCGCACCGTGTCGGCCGGCGAAAGGACTTGGTCGCCGTGGCGCAACACCAAGCGCGCGTTGAGGGGCAGGGTGCCGAGCAAGAGGGCGAAAAGGAGGGCGAAACCGGCGCTCATGCGTGGCGTGTGGACGGCCGAACGGCCGCGTGTGCGGAAGAAATGGAGGAACATAGGTGGAGTTTTGCGAAAGTATTTGATAATATGGGTGCGCTTTCTCGAGCTGTCGGCCACGCTTTTAGGAGCAAAAGCCTTGTTTTTGACCCTGTGGGCGCAGTTTTCGGAGAATGCGGCCTTGTCCTTTTGAAAATGCCGCGGTTGCTCAAGAATTAGGGCGTGGTTGCTCAAGAGAATGAACGCACTTTCCCGAGAAAATGGCCGCGCTTCAGCGCACTTCTACGCGCGAAGCGGCGACGGCACGTACGGTGCCCGAACGGCCGTGCGTGAGAAAGGCGATGAGTTTGAGGCGGTGGACGTTGAGACGCGTGGTCGTGGCGAAACGCGCGGACAAACCAAAACCGACAGGCAGCGTGATTTGCCCCGAAATGCGGCCGGTGAGGGCATCGGCCACGGCTTCCGGACTACCGGGGGCAGCGGTTGCCGACGAGCCGGCGCGGAGGGGGCGCGACATGGCGGGGGCGGTGCTGCCGGCACGGGGGGCGGGGAGGCGAATGGCGCCGTCGCGGGTGAGGTTGAGGCGCAGCACGTGGCGGTGGACGTAGCGCGCATTTTCGGTGCCGTCGGCCAAGATTTGGGGCGCCACCACGCTGTCTTCGACCAGCCAAAGGTGGAGATAGGTGTCGGGATCGGGCGTGCCGTCGGCGCGGGTGAGGTGGCGTGGTTGCAGCGCGTAGGTGAAGGTGCGCGCCGGGAGCGTCACTTGCGCGGCGGCGAGGAGCGATTGTTGCGCCGGGAGGTCGGCATCGAGGGTGAGTCGGTCGGCGAGGGCGTTGTTCCACGCTGCGGGGCGGAGCAGTGCGCCGCGTCCGGCATGGTCGACGCTGCCCATCGGCCACGAACTCACCGCGGCGCTGTCGGTGAGGCGGCGACTGTCGTCATTGGCCAGCCCGACGGGCGAACTTTGGCTTTGGAGGGCGAGGGGGCCACCGTGGACGGCGACGGGAATGATGCGTGCGCCGGCGGCACCGGCGGTGAGGGAGTGCACGAGGTCGGCGGCGGCGGGGCAGTTGCTGCAGCGTTGGCCGGTGAAGTCGACGAGCAGCACGTTGCGTTGCGGCACGATGGCGTGCGGGTCTTCACGCCAGCGGTCGGGACGCTCCACGCTGTCGCAGGAATGGAAGAGGACGAGCGCGAAGAGCGGAAGGAGGACGCGGAGGAGAGTGGGCATGGGGAGATTGTAGTAAACGGGGGAATTCGTAGACGGGTAAACGGGTGGGGGCGTAGACAAGTGGGGTAGTAAACGAGTAAACCGGTAGACGCGTAAACGCGTGATGCGGTCGAGTGACGCACGTGTCTACCCGTCCACTTCAAGTGGGTTCGTAGACTAGTAAACGAGTAGACGCGTAAACGCGCGAAGCGGTCGAGTGACTCACGCGTTTACCTGTTTACCCGTCTACCCGTTCACTTTCCTTACATTCAACGGATCACCTTTCGCGTCACGACGGCGCCCGGGGTGACGATGCGCAGGATCAGCACATGCGGGGCGGCGGTGGCGGCGGGAAGGTCGGCGGGCGAGAGCACGAGTTCGCTACCCTGGCGCGGCCGTTGGAGGGTGCGCGTGAGGAGCGTGCGACCGTCGAGCGAAGAGAGGGTGACGGTGGCCTGCGGTTCGTCGGCGTTGAAGAGAATGCGCCACGCGTCGGCCGAAAGGTCGAGCGAAACCGGCGTTGCGCTGTGCGACGGCCGCGCGATGCCCGTCGTCTTGGCGTGTTGCAAGGCGAGTTGCAAACCCTTGTAGGCATCGATGCGGCCGTAGCCGTAGAGGGGCGTCCACTCCGCATTGTTCATCGCCGAGGGGCGGCGCGAAGAGCGGCGGATGATGTCGGTGATGTCGGCCGGTGTGAGCGTGGGACTGGCCTGCAACCACAGCGCCACGCAGCCCGCCACGAAGGGCGAAGCCATCGAAGTGCCTTGCATCGCGCCATAGTAGTAGGTGCGATCGCCGCGCTTCAGCACATCGGCCACGAAGGTGGTTTGGGCTTCCGGATTGAAGCCCGGAGCGAGCGCATTGAGGGCGCTGCACACCATGCTGCCGGGAGCCAAGACGGTGGGACGCACGCGGATGGAGTCCAAACCGGGGCCGTTGGACGAGAAATAGCTGCGCAACCCCACGACGTCCACGCCGTTGAGCACCACGTTCGGGCGGTTGCCGCGCGCGTTGGGGTGGAGGGCGTCGGGATAGTCCTTGCGCGAAGTGAAACTACCCACCGCGATGGCCGCCGGAATGGTGGCTGCGCCTTCGCCCACGAGGTAATCGGCGGTGGGGGCGAGGTGTTCGGCCGCATGAGCCGGCACAGCGGTGGCAGAGAAAGCCCCTTGGTGGCGTTCGGCCCAGAGGTGGAAGGTTCGTTCGCTCTTTTCCGAACCCGGGAGCGTGATGGCCAGCACCACTTCGGCCGCGGGATCGTTTACATCGACGCGAATTTGGTTCATGCGCAGCACGATGCTCCAGTGCTCTTTGAGGTTGTTGCGGTCGGCACCCGAGCGGATGTCGGCACAGCGTTTCCAGAAAGCCGCATCGTAGGCCACGAGTTTGCCCTGCGTCAGGACGTAGGGGCGCACTTTGAAGCGCACGGTGCGGTCGGGCGTTTGCCCCCAGAGGGCGAGTTCGGCGTTGGGATAGACACCGTTTTCGCCTTTTTTCTCGCGGGTGAAGCGCACGTAGCGCGTCTGTCCGGGTTGGAGGGTGGTGCCGACGTGGAGGTTGTCGATGCCCTCGTTGCCCATGGCGGCAACGATCACCCCTCCCGGGCCGGTGAGGTTAGAAAGCGTGCGATCGTAGGGCGTGGTGCCGTCGTGCGGGCCGATTTGCGAACCGAAACTCAGGTTCACCACCCAGGGCATCCGGCGGCGCTCGGCAAAACCGCGGATGAACCGCACGTTTTGTATCACCTCGGCGCCCTCGAAGGTGGAGGGGATGAGCACGAGCGAGGCGCCGGGGGCGACCCCGTGGAAGCCGTTGCCCACTTCGCTGCCGGCGGCGATGGCCGCCACGTGGGTGCCGTGGCCACCCCCTTGGAGGTCGACCTTGTCGGTGCCGTCGATGATCGTGGTGCTGTCGACCGGCAGCGAACCGTCGGCGCCGGGCTTGTAGCCGCTGCGGTCCCAGAGCGCGAGGATGCGACTGCGTCCCTCCTTGTCGAGGAAAGCGGGGTGGCGGTACTCAAAACTGCGGTCGATGACCCCGATGATTACGCCGCGCCCGTCGAAGGGCGTGTCGAGCAACTTGCCGCTTTGCACGCGGTCGACGTCGGCGGCGCGGCGCGCTTTGTCGAGCAGCGGGGCGAAGGTGCGGCGGGGAGTGATGCTCTCCACACGCGGGTCGGCGCCCAAGCGGCGGAGCTGCGCCACGTCGGCACTCAGGGCGACAAGGTGGTCGCCGAGCACCGCGGGGTGCGCGTCGGGATAGTCGGCGGCGAGGGCTTCGGCCGCTGTGGTCTCGACCAGCACGTGGGCAAGGGCTTCGGCCGTGCCGTCGTGCCCACCGCGGTGCGAGCGGGTGCGTGCGTCGAGATAAAGGCTGTGGAGCGCCGGGTCTATCTTGTCGAGACCGAGACTATCGCTGCGATGAAGGGCGGCGACGAGGGGTGCCGCAGCGCGAGCGCCGGCGGCGGTGGGGTGACTGCCGACCGTGAGCAAACTGCTGAGCAGGAGGGTGGAGAGCATGGGTTGGGATTTTGAGGTTGAGGTTCGTGGAGAAGGGGAGGGGGAAGTCGGGGAGCGGCAATGAGTGGACGGGGGGCACACTGGAGGGTGGACGGGGTGGACGGCAACGCGCGTGACGATCGGCGCAGCGCGTCCGCTCGTCCGCGGTGTTCACCTCGTGTGCTCGTTTACTTTGTCAGCATCGTCGGCTCGCCCACTTCGATTCACCGATTTCATTTCGCCCCGGCTGCGGCTTGAACGTAGGTGATGACGGTCGAAACGCCGTTGGACGTGAGGGTGACGTGGGCGGTGCGCTCGGAGGCGGTCGGGTTGGGCCGCACTTCGAGGTCAACGGAGTGCGCGCCGGCGGTGGGGCGGGCAAAGCGTGCCGGCACCGTGAGCCAATCGGCATCGGAGGTGAGCGAGTGGGTGGTGCTGTCCTTGTCGTAGAGGATGAAGGCCAGTGAGGTGGTCGGATTGTTGCGGAAGGGAGAGCCGATGAAGACCACCTTTTTCGTCTTCGGGTCGTACTGCGCCGCCGGGTACTGAATGTGCAGGTGCGGGTGCTGGATGACGGTGAAGTTGAGGGGCTCGATGCGCTCGGTGGCCGGTGTGACGCGCACCTTCACTTGGCGCACGCTGTCGCCGGTGTTGGGGGTGAGGTTGCAAATGAGTTTCGTGGCCATCTCCGCTTTGTTGCCGGCCGGAAGTTGGCGGGCGGTGGGGCTGAGTTGTAGGTGGTTGGCGTCGTCGGCGTGGAGATATTGCAGATCGAGGTGCCAACTGTCGGTGGCCGTGAGCGTGAGGGTGTCGGTCGTTTGGTCGGCATAGAGGTGGAGCGCGTCTGCGTTGAGATAACGGAGGTTGAGCAGGTGGTGTTCCTTCTCTTCGTCGAAGTTGCACGAGGGGAGGGCGAGCAGGGCGATGAGCGCTGCAAAGAGGGAGAGGAGTGTTTTGGACATGGGTTGAGGGGTGTTTTCAGAACAGGAAGGGGGCTTGTCGATTCGTGTGCGGCCGTCTGCGCCGGACTTCTGCGGCGCTCGTCGATTTCGGCCGCCCATTCGTTTGCGCGGTGCGGCCGGTCGAGGGCGCGCCGGCACTTATTTCTTTTTCGTGCCGCGTTGGGTGAAGGTGATCACGGTCGAAACGTGGTTGGAAGTGAGGGTGAGGTGCGCCGTGCGGTCGTTTTCCGTCGGGTTGGGCTCCACTTTGAGGCGGAGGAGGTGCGCCCCCTTCGCGGGGTGGGCGTGTTCGGCCGGAATGCTAAGCCAGTCGGCGTCGGAGGTCAGGGCGTGGGTGTCGTTCTCGCCGTCGTAGAGGCGGAAATGGAGGTTGGCGTATTTTTCGTCGGGGAGGAGTTCGGTTTTGAACACCACTTGCTTGCTCGCCGCGTCATAGGTCGGGGCTGGTTGGGCGATGTGGAGATAAGGTGCTTGGCGCAGGGGGAGACGGAGGGCGCCGATTTTGCCGGTGGCGGGTTGGATGGTGAGCGTGGCTTCGAGCGCCTTGGTCGAGGTGTTGGGGGTGAGGCGGAAGTGAAGGGGCGTGGTGAGCAGGCGCGGATTGGCGGAGGTGGCATTGCCGGCGGGCAGTGTGGCGGCATTGGGGCTGACGTGCAGGTGGGTGCTGTCGAGGGGATCGCGAAAATCGAGGCGGAGTGTCCAACTGTCGGTGCTTTGCACGGCGAGGGTGTCGGCCGTCTGGTCGGCATACCAGTTGAGGGCTTGTCCCTGCGCGGGAAGGAGGTGTAGGAGGTGCACTTCGCTGTCGTGGTCGGTGTTGCAGGCGGGCAGTCCCACGAGGGCGGCGAGGCCGACGAGGAGGGTGAAAAGTTGTTTGTGCATGGTGGTGGGTTAGTTAGGAGGTGGGGGTGAAATGAAGGTTGAACGTGCCGCTAAGCCTTTTTTCGCCTTCGGAAAAGGGGCGAGCTTTTGGCGAAAAGCCGTGGACTTTGGAGATTTCTTTGGCCGGTTTTTGGGAAAAGGGGGGATGTTAGTAGACGAGTAGACGCGTAAACGAGTAGACGCGAGATGCGGTCGGGCGACTCACGTGGTTACTATTTTCGTAGACGGGTAGACGAGTAAGCGGGTAGACGAGTAGACGCGAGATGCAGTCGAGTGACTCACGTGTTTACTGGTTTACGCTGTCTACTCGTCAACTCATCAATTCCCCTCCCCTCAATACCAATCGATGTTCGAGGAATAGGCCGAGCGCTTCTCGTAGCGGAGGGCGTCAGCGAGCTCGGAAGCCTTGGCGCGGATGGAGAAGTTGAACGACGAGTAGGGGTAGAGCACCACGTTACAAGTCATTTGGAAGCAGTGGAGGTCGCGCGAGAGGGCGGCGGTGGTCATCGAGATGCCGTGGCGCGTGAAGTCGTAGCCCGAAGTGAAGTTGATGTTCCACCCCTTGGCCAGCGTGATGTTGCCCGAACAGTTGAGCGTCTGGTTGAACGAGAAGGGGTAGCGCATGTTGGAGCGGCGAATGGGCTTGGAGCGGTCTTCCACCATCGAGATGCCGTAGGAGAAGGTGAGGTTCCAGGGCAGGGCGAAGGCCAAATAACCGTCTTCGTCGACCTTGGCTTTGGCCTTTTGCTCGGCTTTGTCTTTCTTCTTGCGGAGCATGGGGTCGATGTTGGCATCTTCTTGCGGATCGCCGTCGTTGAGGGGCTCCTCGTCGGGATCGGCGTTCGGGTCGCGGCGTTGCGGCATGGGGTTGTCGTCGCGATCGGGGTGGAAGATTTTGTCCCATCCGCGACCGGTGAGGAGGCCGAAAAGGGTCATGAGTTTCTGCCCGTTGAGGGTGTAGGAAAGGTTTTGGCTCATGCCTTGGAAGCGACCGAAGCGGCCGTAGCTCCACTCAGTGCGGTTGCCCACGACGACGTTGCCCTTGTCGTCGAACTCATAGGCGTAGGTGGCCCACTGTGCGGCGAGGGAGAAGGTGTAGCTCTTGGTGAGACGCAGGCGGAGGTTGGTGCTGAGGTCGGACCAGGGGCGCACTTCGGCGGCGAGGTTGTAGGAGAGGGAGGCCGAGAGCTCGTCGATGAGCGAAATTTTGCGGTAGCCCGAGGTGTCGGCGTCCGATTTCACCTTCATTTCGAGGTTGTTCGACACGCTGAAGTTGAGATTGCCCTGTCGCTTGGCGTTGGGGTAGCCGTAGGCGCCGAGGGCGTAGGGCGAGTAGCTGACGGTCGAGACAGTGCCGTCGGCATTGGTGCGAACGTAGTGGGTGGTGAAACCGCGCGCCTCGTCGGTGAAGTCGGGGGCGAAGGAGAAGGTGACGGTGGGCTTGAAGACGTGGCGAATGGCCTGGACGCGATCGCCGAAGAGAGCGCGCATGGGCTTGTAGAAGCCGTAGAGGGTGGTGTTGGCCGAGAGGGCTACGTTCCAATCGAAGAGGTTGTAGAGCCCGTAGACGGTGTCGATGCGCTCCGTGCCGGCGGCGGTGTCCCACGATTTGCGCTGGCGCGAGAAATAGGTGCGCCCGTTGAGGTTGAACGAGGGCGAGAGGTTGATGTATTTGAGGAGTTGGAAGTTGGCGGTGAGGGGAATGCGGTGCTGCATGCCGTTGCGCCACTTGAGAATGGGGGTGTGGAAAAACTGCGACTCGGTGGAGGTGAGCGAGTTGGTCATCTGTCCGGTGTAGGAGAGCGAGAGTTTTTCGTACCAGCGCTCTTTGCCGACGGCTTTCTTGCGGCGGAAGGGATAGAAGCGGTCGACGGAGAGCGAAACGTCGGGCAGGGAGACGGAGAGGGTGGAGTTGCGCATGTCCTGGGACACGTTGGCGGAGGCCGAAAGCGAGAGGCCGAGCGAGGGAATGCTGTGGTTGAAACTCACCGACGAGGCGCGGGTGCTCTGGGTGTAGGCCAGCGGCGTGTAGAGGGAGGTGAGATTGGAGCGTTCGTAGTTCTCGGTGGCGAAGTTGACGCGGGCGGAGAACGAGGTGTTGGGGTTGGCCTTGGGGTCGGAGCTGTGACTCCACTGCACTTTGAGGGAGGTCTGCTTGTTGTAGTCGGGGAGGTTTTTGTCGCCGTTGACGGTGGTGAGGTAGGAGAGGAAGACGTTGCCGCGATAGGCGTAGCGGCGGGCGTAGTTGCTCTCGGCCGAGATACCCCACGAGCCGCGGGTGTAGATTTCGCCGAGGAGTTTGAGGTCGATGCGGTCGGAGAGGGCGAAATAGTAGCCGCCGTCGCGCAGGTAGAAGCCGCGGGCGGTCTCGTCGCCGTAGGTGGGCATGATCAGGCCGGAGGAGTATTTTTTGTTGACGGGGAAAAAGCCGTAGGGGATGGCCACCGGCAGGGGCACATCGGCCACGACGAGGTAGGCCGGGCCGAAGAAAGTTTCTTTGCCGGGCGTGACTTTGGCGCGAGTGAGTTGGAGGTAGAAGTGGGGGTGGTCGGCGTCGCAGGTGGTGTATTGGGCGTTTTGCAGATAGAAGTTGCCATCGCCCGTGCGTTTGGCGTCGACGCTGCGCAGAAAGCCCGTGCCTTGGGTGGTTTTCACGTCGTTGATGAAGCCCTTTTTGCTCTTGAAGTTGAAGGACATCTCGCGACTTTCGTAGTTTTCGCTCCCTTGGGTGTAGACGGGTTGGCCTTGCAGGCGGCCGGTGCTGTCGGGTACGCCGGTGGCGCGCACGAGCGAGGAGTCCATGTTGAGGGTGATGTAGTCGGCCTTGAGCCCCATGTTTTGATACTTCACATCGGCCTGCCCGTAGAGGTAGGCCAATCCGCTTTGGGCATCGTAGACGAGGCTGTCTTTGGCGGTGTATTCCACGGGAGCGTCGAGGCCCGACTTGCGGAGGCGGAGGGTGTCGGCTTGAGCACGGGCGGTGGTGTCGCGACGCAGGCTGTCGGCGTTGCGCAGGCGGGGATTTTTGGCCACGGCGAGGCTGTCGGCGGCGATGCGTGCGGCCAGGCTGTCGCCGGGGTGGGCACGGCGCAGACTGTCGAGGGCGTGGTTGAGGCGCTCGGTGTGGGCGCGTGCGCTGTCGTTGCGGGCGGCGAGGCTGTCGGCGAGGGCGGTGGTGCGCAGGCGGTGGGCATCGGTGGGCAGACTGTCGACGGTGTCGGCAAAGAGGGGACGTTGGGGCGCGCCGGGGGTGCCGTGCCCGGTGAGGAGCGCGGTGGTGTGGCAGGCCAGTGTGAGAAGCCCGAGGAGCAACGCCGCTAACGGGGCGGCAAAATGGCGGACGGCGGGACGATGCAAGGTGGAGATGGGGTTAGGGTGGGGGATGTTCGTGGACGAAGTGGGGATATTCGTAGACGGAGTGGACGGGTGTATGGCGTAAACGAGTGATATTCGTAAACGAATTGGACGCGTAGACAATGTAAATACGTGGTGCGGTCGGCGAGGACAGAGCGTTTCGCGCGGGCAACTCTCCGGTTTACCCGTCTACCCGTTTACCTGTTTACGAACTTCGTCTACTCGTTTACGATACCACGGCTTCGCCTTACTCAAACTGCGCTTGCCAGCGGCGGAAGGTGTAGAGTCCCTCTTCGCCGTGGCGGGCAACGCGCTCGGCCACCTGCTCGGCGGTGAGAAAACGCAGGGGGTGGCTCTTGCTGTGGAAGAGATCGGCGTAGCAGATGATGCGCTCTTCGACCGTTTCGGGGAGGAGATCGACGGCCGGCAGGGGGAGTTGGAGGGCGCGGATGTCGGCCGCGCGCAAACCCGTGCCGGTGTGGCGCTCGCAGATGCGCGCCAACGCCTCGTGGCCCTCAGCGCGGAGAATGCGCGCGCCGAGAGAGCCGTGCATTAAGTAAGGTGCCGTGCCGTGGCAGTGGATGCCCGGCGCATGGGTGAGGTAGATGCCGATGTCGTGGAGCATGGCGCCGGCTTCGATGAGGCGAAGGTCGGCGCGCAGTTCGGGATGTCGGAGCGCGATGTCGAGGGCGCGGCGGCACACCTGGCCGCTGTGGTGCAGGAGCAGGCGACGCAGCGGCGTGTCGACGGGGTAGTGACGGAAGAGGAGGGCGCGGTAGTTCACGGGCGAGGGGTGGTTTTGCGTTCGTCGCGGGGCGCATTGGGCTTGAGCGCCGGCGTGTTCGGCTTGGGCGTGGGGGTGGTTTTGCGTTCGTCGCGAGGCGCGGTGGGCTTGGGCGCGGTGGCATTCTTCCCGTCGTTGTCGGGGCGCGTCGCGTCGTGGCCGCTGTTGTCGTTGTCGTCCGTGGTGGGCGTCACGGCTTGACTGCGTCCGTCGGCAAAACCTGCGGCATATCCGCGACGATAGGCCGCGGCGTAGGTTTGGCGGTCGGCGGCCGAGGGATATTGCGACGACTCGTCGTAGCCGGCGCGCTCGTCGTTGTTCATTCCGTCGGTGTTGCCGCACAGATAACCGTCGTCGTAGCCGGCGGCAGCGGGGTCGCGCTCAGCGACGTCGGGCGTTTCGCCGCCGGAGTTGGCGGGCGTCGCTTCTTCGGCGGGCGGTGTCGGCGCATGCTCGGCGGTGTCGGGCACGGCCATGTGGCGAATGCTGTCGCGGCCGGCGAGTCCGTCGGGGGTGAGGGGTACATCGGTCGAGCGCTTCAGATAAAAGATGAGGCCGCCGGCCACAAGCAGCAGCGCGACAAAGAGCAGGCTGCGAATGAGGGTTTGGCGACGGGGAGTGAGAGCCATAGTTTATGTTTTGTGGAGGAGCACTGCGCGAAGGCGGTCGACGCTTTGCCCGATGTGGGCGGGGCGGGGCGAGCGCTTCGTGAGCGGCGGCTCCTTGTGGATGGATAACGAGTGAGAGGGGATAAATAATGTGTGGGGGCTTCAGCGTTTGCGTCCGGCGTCGATGCGCAGGAAGATGAAAAGCAGGAGCGTGAAACCCCAAAGCGACGAGCCGCCGTAGGAAAAGAACGGCAGCGGGATGCCGATGACGGGGGCGATGCCCAGTACCATGCCGATGTTGATGAACACGTGGAAGAGCAGGATCGAAAGCACCGAATAGCCGAACACGCGCCCGAAGGTCGACGTTTGCCGCTCGGCCAGGGCGATGAGCCGCCAGATGAGTAAGAGGAAGAGCACCAGCACGCCGGCCGCGCCCACGAAGCCTTCTTCTTCGCCCACGGTGCAGAAAATGAAGTCCGTGTCCTGTTCCGGCACGTAGTCGAGCTTGGTCTGCGTGCCGTTCATGAAGCCTTTGCCCAACAAGCCGCCCGAGCCGATGGCGATCTTCGATTGCGTCACGTTGTACGAGGCGTCGCGGTCTTCCTCCACACCGAGCAGCACGCGGATGCGGGTGCGCTGATAGTCCTTCATGGCGTTGTTGAGCACATAGTCCGAGGCGTAGAGAAAACCGATGCTGCCGATCGAAAACAATCCGATGAGCAGGAAGGTGTTGACGCGCCGACCGATCCACTGCATGCCCAAATAGCCGAACATCGCCGTGCAACCGCCCAACTGCGCCCAACTGATGTCGAAGGGCACGATGAAGAGCGAAACGCCGTAGGCCACAAGGTGGAGCAACGTGCCCCAAAAGAGGATGCGGCGCGCATGTTCCGGTTCGCGCGGCACGTAGACGAGCAGCAAACCCGCCGTGAAGAGCCAAACGAGCGCCAAGACCACCGTTTCGCCCACGCTGGCCAAGGTGCCGGGCAGCACCGTTTCGCCCTGACCGATGCCCACCACGAAGTAGACCACCGCCGCAGCGCCGCAAAAGAGGATGCTGCCGGGCATGCCTTCGCGGTAGAACATGAGGAAGAAGGCGAAATAGACGAGCGCCGAACCCGTTTCTTTTTGCAACACGATGAGCACGAGGGGCAAAAACACGATGCCCGCCGCCCGAAGGAAGTTGCTCCGGCGGTTGAGCGTGAAGCCGTATTGCCCGATCACCTTCGACACCATCAGTGCCGTGGCGCATTTGGCGAACTCGGCCGGCTGCAGCGAAACGGGACCCAGCGAGATCCACGAGCGCGAACCCTTGATGTCGTGTGCGATGAAGGGCGTGATGAGCAGCAAGGCCATCATCGACCAATAAAAGAGGTCGGCCAGCATGTCGAAGTAGCGATCGTCGAACATCAAGATCACGCCGCCCAACACCAACGAGCAGCAAATCCAAATCAACTGCTTGCCCGCTCGCGTGTCGAACGAGAGCAGATTCTGAAGGTCGAACGTGTGGCTGGCGCCGCACACGCTGAACCACCCGAAAGTGACGAGGGCCAGAAAGATAAGGAGCACCCAGCCGTCGGCACGAAAGGCCGGATTGAGTTGATTATCGCGCATGGCTGCCATAATTGATGTGACGTTGGCGGAAAGCCTCGGCCTTCGAGCGAGAAGCCGGCGAGAGTTTTCCGTTGATATACTGTTCCATGATGAGAGAGCCGATGGGCATGGCGAAATCGGCGCCGAAGCCACCGTTTTCCACGTAGACGCACACCGCAATCTTCGGGCGGTTCATCGGCGCGAAGCCCATAAAGGCCGAGTGGTCGTGGCCGCGGTTTTGGGCCGTGCCCGTTTTGCCGCAAACCTCCCCGCCGGGGAAATCCGCCCCGCGGCAGGTGCCGGCCAACACCGAGCGGCGCATGCCCGCCACGGCGTAGTCATACCAGCGGCGCGCCACCATCGTGCGGCGCGGGCGGGTGTAGGTCGTGTCGAGGCGCTCGCCCTGAACGCGGCGCGCCACATGCGGCACAAAGTAGTGACCGCGGTTGGCCACCGTGGCCGCCAAGTTGGCAATTTGCAGCGGAGTGGAGGTCACCTCGCCCTGTCCGATGCCGATCGAGATCACCGTCAGCCCGTTCCACGAGCGTTTGTAGGCCTTGTCGTAGTAGGCCGCGTTCGGAATCATGCCGCGCCGTTCGCCCGGCAGGTCGACGCCCAGTTTGTAGCCGAAGCCCATGCTCACCACATGGTCTTTCCAGCGCGTCATCGCGTTTTGCACGCTGCCGTACTTCCCGCGGTTGCTCAGCATGCGCAGCAGATTCCAGCAGAAATACGAGTTGCACGATGTCCCGATGGCCGGTACCAGATTGATTGGCGCCGCGTGCCCGTGACAGCCCACGTGCAAACCCTTGTAGTTGAAGCCTCGGGCGCAGGGGAAGGCCACACTCGGTGTGATCGACCCTTCTTGCAGTCCGAGCAGCGCTTGTGAGATCTTGAACGTCGAGCCCGGTGGATAGGTGCCCGAGATGGCGCGGTTGAGCAGTGGGCGGCGCTCGTCGCGCATCATTGCGGTCATCGCCTTTCCGCGGTCGCGACCCACCATCGAGCGCGGGTCGTAGGTCGGTGCCGAAGCCATCGCGATGATTTCGCCCGTCGCCGGTTCGATGGCCACGATCGCCCCGTATTTGCCTTCGAGCAGTCGTTCGGCCAATTCCTGGGTGGCGTAGTCGAGTCCGAGCGTCAGGTTGCGACCCGGCTGGGCCTCGGTGTCATATTTGCCGTCCATGTAGTGCCCCTTCGTGCGGCCGTGCACGTCGCGCAGCATAATCCGCATGCCCTTCTCGCCACGCAGCACTTTCTCGTAGCTGCGCTCCACGCCGAGCTTGCCGATGTAGTCGCCGCTCTTGTAGTACGCGTCGGAGTCCACGTCGGCTTGGTTCACCTCCGCCACGTCGCCCAGCAAGTGCGCGGCCATGCCCGAGGCGTAGCGACGCACCGAACGCTTTTCGACCGTGAAACCGTTGAAACGAAACAACTTCTCGCGGAACTTCGAAAACTCATGCGCCGGAATTTGGCTCATGAAGAGCTGCGGCGTGTTGCGCGAATAGCCCGGATTCTTCGCCGGATCTTTGATCTCGTTCATCTTCCGAATGTAGTCTTCGCGCGTGATGCCCATCGTGTGGCAGAAGTCCGCCGTGTCGATGCCGTGTTGGTCCTGCATCGTCACGAGGATGTTGTACGAGGGCTCGTTGTACACCAGCAACTTCCCGTGCCGATCCGTGATCAGCCCGCGGGAGGGGTACAATATCTCTTTGCGAAACGCGTTGGAGTCTGCGCTCTTGCGGTAGTCGTCGCTCATCAGTTGCAGCGCCAACAGCCGCAGCACGAAGACGACAACGATCGACAGCGCGATGCCGCCGATCACCAACTTGCGCTTCTCAAAACTATAATCTTGGGGCACGGTGGGAGGGAAATAGGGTGGGGAAGGGAGTGACTGAAAAGGGGGGAATATGAAACGCGCACCGCCGAGGAGGTGCGAGTCGGGGGCGCAAAGAAGGCGACGGCCGGAGCGGAGGGAAATCAAACTATCCTACAAAATGAAAAAACCTCCGTCCGCGCCGTCGTCCTACTCAGCGCGCTGTGGCCTCGCCGGAGCTGAAGGCCAAGCGTATGCGTTCAAAGGTGGCGACAAAAAGCAGCGTGAGCACAAAACTGCCGCCGATGTTCAAACCCAGCGCAGCCGGGTGGAAAAACGAAAAACTCTCCAATACGTGAAATACCGACACCGTCACGAACGAAAGCGTGGCCGCGAATTTCAAAAAGCCGTTCCACGTCATCGTGCGCACGCCCGGCAGAAAGGCTTCTTCCAACTTGTCGTCGGGAGCGAAAAACTGCAGCACGCCCGGCGTCAACAGTCCCGCGAAGGTCAGCGCACCGGCCGCCACACCCGGCGTGGTGCTCACCGCGTCGATGCAAAGGCCCGTCACGAAGCCCGTCAGCACATAAACCCAACGCGGCGTGCCGTGACGAAGGATCAGCAGCACAAAAACATAGGGCATCGGGGTGGCGTAGCCGAACAGGTGGATGTGGTTGAAAACCAGCGCTTGCGCGATGACCAACACGATGAACCAGAGGCTGCGAGCCAGAGAGGAGTGAAACATAGAGGGAGTTTGTAGGTTGGAGGCAGAGCGAGGAGAAAAACGTGGGGGCGGGTGAGCCGCTCACGGCGAAGAGGCGTTGGGACTACTGCCCGATCTACCTCCCGCACTCCCGATTTTCACCTCCATGTCGGGCGACGCCGAAAGGCTGAAAAATGGGTCTCGGACGCCGCCCTCCAAAGATAAAAACAGATCACCTCGAAGAACCAAATCGAGGATAAACGCAAAATTCGGCAAATCTCCTCAATCGGCCAAATTTTCGCGCCGGAAATTACGCGAACAATCTCTTATATACGCGCGAGCGCCGCGCGACAGCCTCCGTCACCATCGCCGCGCCGAAAAACGAACGCCGGGTCGGTGCACCGAAAAAAACGGCGCAGGAACGAATTCCGTGCGCCGAAAAAAAGTAAGTTATGAAAGTAATCTCGGAAAGAACTTCCGAATCCAAAGCAAAAGTGGGACTTATTACTCAATCGGCCAAATTTTTCTGCCGAAAAACGCCGGGGCGATCGCGTAATCGCGCGAGCCGTGCGCGTCCGCGGCTCAACAACTGGCGCACCGAAGGCGCACTCAGCCCCATCGCCTCGGCGATTTCTGCAGAACTCCACCCGTCGGCGTGCAGCAGCACCACACTTCGCGACTCCGTGCCCAAAGCCGAGAGCGCACGCGACCACCGCGCATCCAGCACCCGCGCATAGTCGAAGGCCGAACCCGCTTGTCGTGCCCTACGCCGCATTGTCGTCCACAGCCGCCCCGCCTTCGTGCGGTGAAAACCGGGACGCGAAAGCCCCGTGTGCCAACTTTCCAGACACGTGTCGTGCGTGGCGATCGCCCTTTCGCGGCGCGCCCTGCGTTTCGGCGCGTCTTGCGCCGGTTTTGGGGCGAAGGGGGCGAAAGGTTCGGCCGCCGCGGCGCTGTCGTTCACGAGGGGATCGGGGAGGCACCCTGCGTTCGTTCCCTCCGTGAGGGCTTCGTTTAGCCCCTCCTCCTCGTCCGTTTTCGGGCGGCCGGCGGGGGTGAGATGCGTGGCGCGATGCCGCTGCGCGCGGCGGTTGAGCGTCGATAGCGCGTGGAGCGTCACCGTCGATATCCACGGCCGCGGATCGAACTGCGCCGCACCGCCGAGTGCGCCCTGCGCCAGCGCGCCCAACTCTTCCAGGTGTTCGAGCAGGACGAGCACCACACTCTGAAAATTATCGGCCGTTTCGCTCGCCGGATACGAGTGCCGGCGCACAATGCCGCGCACCATCTCGAGGTGCGGGGCGAGGTATTGATCATAGTAGGTTGTCATGGTTGATGGTTGGGTTACGTAGATGGGGGACTTCGTAGACGAGTAAACCGGTAGACGCGTAAACGCGTGATGCGGTCGAGTGATTCTCGCGTCTACTTGTTTACGTCTGTCTACTCGTTTACTCCTTTTCCTCGTTTACTTCTTTCCTTCTTCCTCCAGCCAAAACCGCTGTCTCAGCAGTTCGCGGGCCGCCTGTTCGTCGCCGTTTGTGCGCTGCAAAGCCTGAGCGTGCAGCTCCCGATAGCGTTCGTACGTGCAACAGTGTTTCGCGTGCTCCGCCGCCTCTCGCGCCCGCGCAGCATCTTCGAGCATACGCTCATAGCGACCCCGCTCGCGGTTGCGTTCCTTCATAAATTCCGGCAGGTTCGACACCATCGCGTCCACCGTCAGCGCGCCGAAAGCCACCTTGCCGTAGTGACCCGCCAACAAGTAGCACAAATAGAGCATCACCTCGCCCAAATTCAGTTCGCCGTACGCCACCGCGATGGCAGCGGCCGCCGCCTGCAACTGATCGCTCGTCAGCCCGTCGGCGCTCCCCCACGACTTCGCCGTGTGGTTCAGTTGCAGACACAGCCAAGCGTTCACCGCGTCTGCGCCCAGCTGTTCGCGAAAGCGCTTGAGCGTGAGCAATTTGTCGTTGCAGTAGCACCATCCCGGGTTCCCGGCCAAGGTGGCTTGCAGCGAGGGGTTGTAAAAGTGGAAGATGCGCTGTCGCCAGTAGACGCGTTCCTTCTCGCTCATCTCAGAAGGGCACGCAGCCGGCGCGATATTCGTGCAGGCACGCGGTGCATTCGCGCCGTTCGGCGGCACTGCGGCGCCGTTCGGCGGCATCGTCGGTCGGCGTCGGCTCGTCGGCGAGCGGAAGAGGGTGGACGTTGTCCCCGAAAGCGGGGCGTGGAGCGCGTTTTCCGCCGTGTGCGACGGGGAAGGGCGCGAGTTGTTTTCGTGATACATGAGGGGGTGTGTTGAAGGTGAACAAAAGGGTGTTTTCGTGCGCGGAAACTTCGCCCGTCTCGGGTGGTGTTTCCGTTCTAAGTGGGTTGTTTTCAGTGGATTGTCGGTTGGAGATTTCGTTCGCACGGCCGATTTCCGCTTCGCCCTCCGCCCCTTCCTGTGCGGGGGTGCCTTTTGGCTCGGCCGTGTGGGCGGAAAGTGCGTCGTCGGACGCGGTTGTTTCGCCGGCAAAGGCCGGGAGCTCAGCGGTGTCCTCGTCGGCGTAGGCGAACGAAGGCTCACTTTCGTCCGCACCGAGGAGCCGTTGTGGCGAAGTGCCCGCCGAAGTCGCGAAATGCGCGGCGAGATCGGGCGAAGAGGGGGCGGCAAACGATGCGCTTCCCGCGCTGAGCGCGTCGGGCGTCACGCCCAACACGGCGCTCGCCCACCGTGCCAAATCGTCCTCCCGCCGTTGTTGCACCGAGGTGGTGCGCGTGGGCTGACGAAGGCCGGCGCCACCGGCGAGCGAAGGCGAAGTTTTCCCCCCGACGGTCGATGAAATCGGCGATTTTGGCGCATTCCGCTCCGAATAACCGCCCGTCTGTGTGGCGTAGGCGGTCTGCGGTTCGCCCTGCGTCCCACGGCGTTGCACATCGCCGCGCACCAACCAGAGTTTCACCAAACTGCGCCAATCGGCCACCGCCAGTCCGCCCTGCAATAGCCAACCGCGTGACTCGTAGTAGAGCACAAACTGCAGCGCGTTGAACCGCGGCCGCCCCAAAAAGTGCGCATAGGCCGCCACCTCCTTCGCATTCGGCGCGACAAACCGCTCACGCGTCCAATGCGCCGGGCGGCGATTCCGCTCCGTCCGCTCGTCGTCCTCTTTCACATCGAGCGAATTTTCTCCCTCTTGCGGGGCAGTTTCGCCGGTCGTGTTCGATGGGGCGCTCACAAGGGGAAATATTCCCTCGCTTTCGGGGGCGTATCCCTCGCCTTTGGTCGAATTTTCCATCCCTTGCGGCGTGGTTTCGCCGGCCGTGTTCGCCGGGTCGCGCATTTTGGGCAGGTCGTCCGCGGTCGTGGCCGTGGTGGGCTGGGCGGTCGCGGGCATTTCGTCCGAACGAGTGGGGCACTCGGTGTTCGTTTCCGCCTTCGCGCTCACTGCGGACAGTTTGCTTTCGTCGCCCCGTGCGGACGGTGGCGGCAACGACACGGCGACAGCCGAAAACCGCGATGGCGCTTCCTCCTCCCGCAGTGCGTTTTGGGGCGTTTCGCCCTTCCCACTCACCCCTTGGGGGAGGGGGACTATAGGGGGAGAGGGTTTTTTATTTTCTTCTTTTCTTTCCGCGAGGGATCGAACGTTTTTCGGCTGCGCGCTGTCGTCGGCGGCTTCCGCGTCGGCGGTAGGTGCGTCGTCTTGCGCCGTTGCGTCGGAGAGCGCGTCGGCGTTGTCGGCTTCCTCCTCCGTTTCGTCGGGGAACAGGTCGGCGGTGTCGTCTGCTGCCGCCGCTGTTTCCTCGCCGGAGCGCGTGTCGTCATTGTCGGCCTCCTCCGTCGTTTCCTCGGGGAGCGCGTCGTCGTTGTCGGTCGTTCGGCGCGAACTTTTCCTCTCGCGGCGGTGCCGTTCTGCGTTGTTGCGCTTCGATCGAGCGCGCGGACGAGCGGCGGCGGCCACCTCTCGCAGGGCTTCGGCGGTGAATGTGCCGTGCTCGCGGTCGAGGAGAAAGAGCCCGAAGTCTTCCACCACGCGGCGGACGAGGGCGGGGTCTTCGTGCAGTTCGTAGCCCAGCGCGTCGTAGTCGAGTTCGGCCGTGCAGTCGGGACAGTCGCGCAGGTGAGAGAGCACCATCACATAGAGGCCGAAACCCGCGGTGCCCATCTGGCGGCGCAACTGTCCGCTCTTGCCGACGCGGTAGGCGTTGGATTCGAGGGGGAAATAGGGACTGAATAGGGGCATAACTTCGATGATTTAAGGGAAATGCAATGGGCGAGGTGGTGTTTTCGTGGTTTTTGCGCCTCGCTGTGCTGCAAAGGTATAAACTTTTTCGAACTCACTGCCGTGTTTTCTTCCTTTTCTTGCGCTTGATTTGAGTAAGTATTTGATATTGACGAACTTTCTTACGCTCAGTTCCTCTCCGTTATCACGCCGTGAAACGCTTTCTACTTCGATGAAATCGCCTATTTTCGTGCATTTTCCTACTTTGTATCGGTTAGGCTCGCAACTTTTCGTTGTATTGGTGCGAATGAACACAAACTCCACGCCTTTTCGTGAGAATGTGCGGAGAAATGACAAAACATTGTGGACTTTTTTCGCCTCTTTTTCGGCTTTCGAACGCATTGGTTCTGAGCGATGAAACATTTTTTATACGAATTTTCTGCCCTCTCCCTGTCACATTTGGCCCCTCTCGATTGTATTGGAGAGTGAAGGGAGGTGGTGCTCACGATGACGCGACGGCACTCGTCTACAAGTTCCCCCGTTTGCTTTCTTTCGTAGACAAGTCGACTCGTAGACGAGTAAACGCGTGATTCGCTAATTCGAGTGTCCTCTCGTTTACTCGTTCACTCGTCTACCGAGACGCTCGTTTACTTCTCCATGGGTTTACTCGTCTACACGTTCACTCGTCTACTGAGTCGCTCGTCTCCCGCCCTCCCCATTTTCGTTAACCCCTTAAATTTCAACCTTATGTTAACCTACCACGTTATTCGCCGCAAGAACATCAAGACCGGCGACATCCTCTACTACCCGCAACTCGTCACCGCAGCGGCTGACGACCGCGCCAAAATCATCGAGCGCATCGAAAAGAAATGTACCCTCGCTTCGGCCGACGTCAAGGCCGTGGTCGATGCCCTCGAGGTCGAGATCATCGACTGCCTCCAGCAGGGACGCAGCATCCGCCTCGGCGATCTCGGTTCGTTCCGCCCCTCGTTGCGCTGCGGAAAGGGAGTGAAGGAGGAACAGAGCGTTAGTCCCGCGATGATCAAGCGCGTGCACATTGTTTTCCATCCCTCCTCGCGCATTCGCCGCGCCCTCTCGGTCAAAGACCACGCGGTGAGCTTCTACCGGCGCGACAAAAAGAAGAAGGGTGACGGCACGAACCAACCCGGCACCACGCCTCCCGGCACGAACCCCGCAGGTACGGGTGGCGTTCCTTCGGGCACGGGTGGTAATCCCTCGGGCACGCCCACTCCGGGCGGCACCCCCGTTGCCACAGGCGGTACGGCTGTTCCCGCTCCCGTTGGTACGGGTGGCAATCCTTCGGGTACGGGTGGCACTCCTTCGGGTACGGGCGGCACTCCTTCGGGCACGGGTGGTAACCCCTCGGGCACGCCCACTCCGGGCGGCACCCCCGTAGCGACGGGCGGCACGGCTGTTCCCGCTCCGGGCGGAATGCCCACGGTGGCACCCTCCGGTCACTAAGCCCTCGGCCGTCGCGACCCGTTCCTTCGCGGGTAGCGCAGGCGCAATCGGTGGTCGCTCCTCCCCAAGGTGGGGGAGCGCCACCCCTTGGCCGCCGATCGCCTAAAAACACAACTGATTTGCTTACACAATTCGCTGTTTTTCTTTGGTTTCTATCAATAGAATGAGAATAAAATATCGATAGATAGAGATAAACACCTAAAATAGATAGTACTACAACTTTCTATTTTGAGTAAATAGACGAGAAAAAGAAGTGAAATTGGCGTATAAAAAGAAGATAGAAGGAACTTTCATATTGATACTATCATAAAACACCATTAAACCGCTATATATAAAATGAATAAGCAACAAGCACGAGATATCCATCTAATAGGATTGGCGCTCTTTCTCGCCCTGTCGGCTGCCGTGCAGCCCCATTCCGATGTTCAACCTCATACGCTTTCCGATGAAGCACTACAAACTACAAGAAATCACCGCCGTCGCGCTGCTCGCCGCCGGCGTGGCCTTTGCCCTGATGGGCTTGCTCCTGCCCCCGATGGGCACGATTCACGACAGCGTCCTCTGGGTCTTCGCCCAGTGTCTGATCTATGCCGGCAGCGTGCTGGGCGTCACCGGCTTTTTGAAATCGAGTAGAGGAATAAATCAGTAGACAAGTAAATAAGTGAATAAGTAGACGAGTAAACAAGTAGACGGGTAAACGCGAGAGTTACTCGTTCGAGTGCTCCTCTCGTCTACTTGTTTACTGGTTTACCCGTTTGCTTTCCTTCGTAGACAGGTCGAATGGTTTACGAGTAAACGCGTGATTCGCTAATTCGAGTGCTCCTCTCGTTTACCCGTCTACTGGTTTACTCGTCTACTCATTTACTCGTTTGCCCGCTTCCCCGTCCACTTCACCTTAAATCACAACCCCATGTCCTCATTACTTCGTCTTTGCCGCACAGCGATCCTTCCCGGCGGAACAGAAGGCATCCTCTTGTTGCCGACCGAAGTCGGTTTGCGCTCCGTCGCCACCCTCGAACCCCCGATGTCGGGAGCGCATCCCGCCATTCCTGCGGGGGAATACGACCTCCGTCTCGATGTCCCCTCGCCCCGCTTTCTGCGTTCGCCCCGTCCGTGGTCGAAAGTGTGGAGCGCGCGCCTTCCCCGTTTGGAGGGCGTCCCCGGTCGTGCCGGCATTCTCATCCATCCCGGCAATCGCCCCTCCGACTCCTCGGGCTGCCTCCTCGTCGGTCGTGCCGCCGGCGTCCTCCGTCTTGCCGACAGTGTCGACACCTTCCACCGCCTGATGCAGACCCTCCACGCCCTTCCCGCACCCCTCCGCCTCCGAGTGGAGTAGGGCGGCCACGTTCCACTCACTTCTTTCCCACCACGCCGACGCCCCTCGCGTCGGCGTGCTTTTGTTTGGGGATGAATGTGTGATCTTTTATCTGAAAAGTTGTAGAAAGATTTGTTGGAGCGCATTGTTTTTTATATATTCGCAGTGCGAATATTCGTGCGTATGTATATGGGTGTAGTTGCATTCATTTGTTCTTGTGTACGAGGTCTTTATTTTTTGTGTAACATGTATTTTATTTGCTCGTATGGCAATAAAAAGAGCAAAATCTTTTTCTCATTATGAAAATAGCCAGCTTTTCCATCCAGAATTATAGATGTATCAAGGATTTGAACGTCAATTGCCTGAATGTTGAGGGTAAGGTTAGGCAATGGACAGTTTTGCTCGGAGAAAACAATTCGGGCAAAACGAATGTCTTGCGCGCTTTGGCGCTGTTAGAAACGGTGGAACACGGTTTTTCTGTTGAAGCTGAAACGACGGGAGAGAGAAAAAACAAAATACTTTATGCACCATTGGCCGTAGAACACAAGGATCAGATTGTGGGGCAAGATGATCTGAGTGTGAAAGCGTATTTACAGGCGGCTTCTCGACGAAAATTTTCTTGGTTGTATACTGATCAGCGTGTGAGTGCAAGATCTGTGGATATAACCGAGCGCTTGTCGGTGTTTGCTTATGGTGTGAGTCGCTATCCTGCGCATACCGCCCTTAACGAGCGCGAGTCGAAACCCTACAAAACGCTCTTTTCTACTGAAGCTCGCCTGTTGGATTTGGAGGAATGGCTGTTGAAGTTGGATTATCTTTCGCGCATGGACGATAAAAATAGTCAGAGTGAAGGTCGTAAGCGTTTAGACAGTGTGCGTAGACTGCTGAAAAGTGATCTTTTTCCCGAAGTGCTCGATGTTACATTTGAGGCTTCTGGAGGTACAGATAGTCAGGTGATTGTGAAATTCTTGACGAAGGACGGTGCAGTGCGCTTCGATCAGTTGGGCTTCGGCTATCAAACCTCGCTCACTTGGCTCTCTGATTTCTGCAAGCGGATGTTTGAATTGTATCCCAAATCGAAAAATCCTTTGCGCGAAGAAGCCGTTGTGCTGGTGGATGAACTTGATTTGCACTTGCATCCCAAGTGGCAGCGCGATATAGTTCCCACCTTATCGAAAGAATTTCCCAATGTGCAGTTTATCGTCACGACTCATAGCCCGCATGTGCTCCAATCGATGGAGGACGTGAACCTCTATGTGCTGCGTCGCAATGCGGAAAGCGGGGAAATAGAGGCGGAGCGTTCTAATGTGACGAATTTCACGGGCTGGACGGTCGAGGAAATTCTCGGTGTGACCATGGAGTTGGGAGACGACGTCTTGTCCATAGCTTACAATGCTGTAAAAAAAGATTTTGAAGAGGCGCTACGGAATAAGGATCGCGCGGCAGCACAGCGGTATTACGAACGTTTGGACGAAATGATGCGTCCCGGTAACCCGATGCGGAGTATTTACCGAATTAGGCTCGAAGAAATGGCGTAAACAGCATATGATCAAGTTAGACCTGCCCCAAGAACCGGCGAAGTTGACCGACAAGAAGGAGGAACTCACCCGTCGATATGTCGAGGCCTCAAGTAGTGGCCAAGAGATACGAGTGTGGGCTCAGCCTTATATTAGGGACGCTTTATTGAAGATGACGCATGGAAAGTGCGCTTATGCCGAGGTTAAACTTGGAGTGAATGGACATCGTTGGGATGTAGAGCATTTCAAATGCAAAAGTAAGCACAAAGCATGCGTGGTGGAATGGGGAAATCTGTTGCCTTCGTGTGCCTTTTGCAACACGAGTAAGGGGGATTACGATGTGGAAGCAAATGAATCTATTGTGCATCCTGTGTTTGATTGTCCGAATGATTACCTTTTTATGCGCAATGGCTACCTTTTTGCGAAAAATAAAAAGGGAGAAGCTACAATCAGTGTACTCGGACTTAATGATTGGGTGATGTTTGCCAAACCCCGAGTAGAGCTTTATCTCGAACTCAATGAAGACATTGCTGACTGTCTTCGTTTGATAGAGCGTTGTCAAACGAAGACGGATCGTTACGAAGTACGCAATAAATGTAGAGCGTTGCTTCACGGAGGTCTCCCCGAACGGGAATATTCGGCCACGGTAGCCACCTTATTGATGTGCGAGCAGCGAGATTTGGTGCAGGAAATCGAACTGCAGTTGAGAGCGTGGAAACTTTGGGACGAGGAAATGGAAAGCACGAAGGCCATACTCTTGAAAAATGCGTTGCCCAAATGAGCAATCCGGCGACTCTACACGATCTCAAAAAGCTACTAAAGATTTGATGCGGTTGCCCTGCATATCAAGATTCTGATATTTGTGAAGTAATAAGGGATGTTGTTTGGAGTTGAATCCTCAGAATGTTGGGGGTGGTTAGTATATAAATATAACGAGTAAATATAACGAGTAGTGATAAGATTCAGAAGAATAGTTTGTCTTTTAATGCTCCTCATGACGATGAGTGTCGGGGCTCAGGTTTTTGATGAGCAAAAGCCTCAAACCCTTGAAGCTCTTGCTCACAAAGGATTTAAAGTGAAGGATTGGGGCGATAAGCAAGTAGGGCTCTCACTTAACGACTCAATTGATGAGAATAAAGGCATAGAGGCACAGTCGCAATATCCCATTCTTTCCCAGAAGTCGAAACGTCATAGCATTGGTTTGAAATTTATGGGACTCAGCTTCCACCCTCTTAGTGGAAAGCCTAATGCAGAGCTGATGCCCAATCGCTTAGACGAAGAGGCTTATTTTGTTTTGGACTTGGGTGCTCTCCTTACGTATGAATACTTTATTGTACCTGATATCCTTTCTGTCAAGTTTATACAAGGCCTATATGCGGATTGTGCTGCCCAGTTTGCAGGTGTGACGAGTATTGGGCTACGAGCTCGTATTTTTCAAATTGGTCGGCATAGCCTCCTCGGGGGAATGGGTCCAACGTGGATTTATCGACATAATTGGTTTCTTATCCCTAACTATGTAGATACGAAATACTACAAAGGTACACCGACAGATAAATGGCAGTACAAGTTCTTATGGTACGGAGGGGAAGTAGAGTACAAGTTTGCGATTAGCTCGAAGCTGGATTTTGCTACGATTTTTGTGCCCGGTTATCCTGACCTTATGGCAATTGCTGTTGGACTTAATTATAAGTTGTAAGCTGCTAACTAGAGCTTAAGAGGTACAGACTTTTCCCGATATAATGTGTACTTTCAATATAGCAGTGCAACACGCTTCTCCTCTCTCCTTTGGAGCGTAGTGGAAAAGGGAGAAGGGCGAAATTTTGCCCGAATCCCCTAAAAACTCGTGGGCTTTTTGCTCACTCTGAGAAAAAGTTGTACCTTTGCGCCCGTATAGAGTCCGACGAGGCCCAAGAAGTCGCGTCGCCCCGTGCGTGTCGTGCCGTTTCGAAAAGGAAAGGTGCGGGCGGAAGGAGCGAAGCGCGCCCCCCGGAAAAAACCGTTTTATCACACAAATCACACATCTCATGTACGCAATCGTAGAGATCAACGGTCATCAGTTTAAGGTCGAGCAAGGCCGCAAGCTTTTCGTAGACCGCGTCCGCAATGCTGAAAGCGGACAAACTGTTGAATTCGACAAGGTGCTCCTCATTGACGCCGACGGCGCAGTGAAAGTGGGTGCTCCCACCGTCGCAGGTGCTAAAGTCGTGGCAGAAGTTACCACGCCCCTCGTAAAGGGCGACAAGGTACTCGTTTTCCACAAGAAGCGCCGCAAGGGCTATCGTAAACTCAACGGCTATCGCCACCAGTTTACCGAAGTCACTATTAAAGAAGTAATCGCATAACCACTTAACACACACAACACAATGGCACACAAAAAAGGTGTAGGTAGTTCGAAGAACGGCCGTGAATCAGCATCACAACGTCTGGGTGTTAAGATCTGGGGCGGACAGGCTTGCGTAGCCGGTAACATTATCGTTCGCCAACGCGGCACCGCTCACTACCCCGGCAAGAACGTGGGTATGGGTTCCGATCACACCCTCTACGCGCTCGCAGACGGCACTGTTGTCTTCAAGCGTGGCGCACGCGACCGCAGCGTCGTAAGCGTTGAGCCCAAGGCTGAAGCCTAAGCTCGTTTTGGTCCGCTCTCTCGGGTAGAGCGGCGGAGGCTTGCCCTCTTTCTTTCAACCCGCCCGAACAATCGGCGCACTTCTCTCGCAGAGGTGCGCCGATTTCTTTTTAATTTCCTTGTAGACAAGTCGACTCGTTTGCCCGTTTACTTGCCTTGTAGACAAGTTGACTCGTAGACGAGTAAACGCGTGAGATGGTTGCTTCGCGTGCTTCTCTCGTTTACGGGTTTACTTGTTTGCCCGTTTACTTGCCTTGTAGACAGGTTGACTTGTAGACGAGTAAACGCGTGAGATGGTTGCTTCGTGTGCTTCTCTCGTTTACGGGTTTACTCGTTTACTTGTTTTACCCGTTTACGTCCCTTGTAGACAAGTCGACTCGTAGACGAGTAAACGCGTGAGATGGTTGCTTCGTGTGCTTCTCTCGTTTACGGGTTTACTTGTTTGCCCGTTTACTTCCCTTGTAGACAGGTCGACCCGTAGACGAGTAAACGCGTGAGATGGTTGCTTCGCGTGCTTCTCTCGTTTACCCGTTTACTTCCCTTGTAGACAAGTAAACGCCCTCGTGGTGGGGCTGCGTGCCGCAGTTGTGCGCAAAAGGAGCAAGAACGCGGTATAACGGCTGGGAAGATGGTGTGCAAGGAGTAGAAGTTGCGGGGTGAGTGGGCGAATGCGCGCGGCCGTGAGGGGACGTGCGGGCGATGAGTTGTGCCATTGAAGCGAACGGGGTGGGGAGTAAAGGGAAAATGCGCCGGCGGTCGGAAAAAGTGCTCGTGCGAGGTTTATTATAGATAGAAGAGGCGCAGGTGCGGCGAGTTGTCGGCGCGAAACTGCTGTGCGCTGACGACCACTAAGCCCGGCGCTGCGTCTTTCCGCTGCCGGCGCGTTTCTTCTGCTGCCAACCGCGTTGCTTCGTCCGTCAGCACCCCCGGTCTGCCGCTTTAGTCCTCGCATTTCCGCTGCCGGCGCGTTTCTTCTGCTGCGCAACCGCGTTGCTTCGTCCGTCAGCACCCCCGGTCTGCCGCTTTAGTCCTCGCATTTCTGCGCTCTCCGTGTTTCTTCTGCTGTGCAACTGTGTTTCTTTTGCTGTGCAACCGCGTTGTCGGTTCGCTATCACCCCCTTTCGCGTTTATTTTTCCTCATTAGTCGCCGCGAAAGGCTTTGTTTTGCTAAATATCCGTGCCCGTCGGCTCGCGCCCCTCGTCGTTATCGTGCGAGGGGCGCAACTGTTTTTGGCTTTTCTCTCGCTCGTTTCCGGCTCGCTGCGCTCTTTTTTTGTTGACAAGCGCTGTGTTTTCGCGGTTGGATGCTGAGTTTTTGTGCCGGTGTGCGGGCTTTTCCGTTCGCAGGGGCTGCGCTTCTCTCGCTTTAATGCAAGTTTTCGCCACCTCGTGTGGGGCTTTGGGGGCTTCGCGCAGCGCTTTCGCGGTTTAGCGCCCCGCTGCTCGGGCGCCGTCTACTGCTTCGCCTCCGTTCGTTGCGGAGCGGTAGAAAAAGCGCGCCGATTTTCCACTTATCCACAATTTGTTTTCCACAGTCTTTTCCACGGTGTGGAGAAAATGTCCACCTTCCCGTGCGTTTCTCCCCACCTTTCCGTTTTTCCACCGCCGGGTGCACCGATCCCCCTCCCGCCGAGGGGAGGAAAAGTCCCCTTCACGCGCGCGTATATATAATATAGGAGCGGAGAAAGGCGAAAAGGGCAGCGCGCTGTTCGCCGCCTTTCGTTGTGGAAGAGGGTTGCTCGGTGCGAGGGTTGCCGAGCGGTGGTTCCGCCCCGTGGTGAAAGGCCTCACGGTCGGGCGGGGTTCGCAGAAAGGAGTGGGGGAGTGTGTCGGCAGTGGGCTGCCGGGGGCGCCCGTCGGGGTGGGGCGAGTGAAAGTGGTCGGGCGGGCGCGCTCCGTTTGCACCCGAGTCGCAACGGCAGGCGGGGAACAGGGGCGCCACGGCCGATGCGCTTGCACAATTCGCGCTCGATTTCAAATATTGTGTTCGAACGATGTGTCCAAATAATGATCAACGTCGGGAGATCGAACAAGTTTTTGCACAACTTTTCCACAGTCTTGTACATATCCCCCGTGAAAACCTCGTCGGCGCACCGCTTTTTCGTGAGATGTGCTGAAAATCTGTGTTTTACGCTCTTTTTCTGCCCCGCAGTCGTGAAAAAACACCCCGAGACACCCCAAGGTTGGGGGTGAAAGTCGCCGAAGAAAAGCGAGAACTTGTGTGCGCGCAAAACCGCGTACGTCAACGCGCGTCCGCGGGACGCGACTACACGCTCACTCCTTCGCATCTCTCACACAATCAGTGAGATAGACCGCTGTCGGAGCGCGTGTGTTGCGCACGAACGGGGACTTTTCGCCCCAAAACGGGGGATATTGTGCGGCGAAATGTTAAAAATGAGCCTCGGAATGAAGAAAAGTGCATTTACATTTGGCTGGTAAGGAATTTAACTGATACCTTTGCAGCGTAATCTATCGGAGTCGACAGGCCAAGGCCTCGTAAAACGACGATTTTCCACCGACCGGTTACTTCCTTCCGCCTTGGGAATACGGCGAGCGCCCAGCCGGCGCACCGCACAACCCGAAGCCCCCTCCAAAGATGAAACGACGAGCCGGAAAAGAACCAACAACACGTTCACGCACGCTCAGTCCCCTCATCGACCACGTGACCTCCGAGAGGAGAGAAGCCTAAACACAGTACGGCAGCTTGAGCAACGAACTGGCACAAGAACGCAACCAGAGATGCCCAAACCGGCCAACGCGCGACCACCGACACAGCGATGACGCGCAGGGCACGTCTAAGCGAGATGACGATAGAACTCATCACGAGATGACCCAGTGCAGCCCATGCACCGTCTTCGACGCGCCCAACGCCTGCGAAGAAACTTTTCTCCCAACGACTCACCCCTCCCGCGCTCGAACGGACGCCGACGCCTACACGCAGGCCGCGCGTACCTTATATATAGGAGCGCACAACCGCCACATGCGACAAACGACAGCCGCTCCGCCGACCGTCACACCATAATACAGAATCAACTATCCCACCGCCCCAATCGGTAAGTATACAACAACACCTAGATATGAAGAAATTCTTCTTGCTACTCACCCTCATGGCAGCCACCTTCATCGGGACAAGCGCACAGCAAGTCGTGATCAAGAACAATCTGCTCTACGACGCGACCTCCACGCCTAACCTCAGCCTCGAGTTCGGCCTGAACAAGAAGCAGACCTTTGACGTGCAGGTGGGATTCAATCCCTTCGACCTCGACAAGCAGGCCAACAAAAAGTTCAAGCACATTGCGATCCAGCCCGAATGGCGCTATTGGACGTGCGAACGCTTCAACGGACTCTTCTTCGGCATTCACGCCCACGCCGGACGTTTCAATGTTTCGAACATGAAGTTCCCCGGAGGTATCCTCCACACCCTCGAAAAGAACCGTTACGAAGGTTGGTTTGTCGGAGCCGGTGTCGGTATGGGTTACCAACTCGTGCTCAACCGTCGCTGGAGTCTCGAAGCCGAAGTGGGCGCCGGTTACGCCTATTTGGACTACGATAAGTTCCGCTGCAACACTTGCGGCAACCTCGAAGCCAGCAAAACCAAAGACTACTTCGGTCTGACCAAGGCCGCCCTCTCCGTAGTCTACGTCATTCGATAACCCTCACGTAAGCCCCTAAGCAACATGATTTTCAAATCTCTCTCTGTCATCGCATTGCTCTCCGCCGCGCTGGCGCTCCCGGCCCACGCCGCAGGAGACGTTCGGGGAAACGTCGGATTCACACCCGCCAAGGTGAAGGCCGGACGCGACAGCATCCGCATCGCCTTCGACGTGATCCTCGACCACGTTGACCTCGGCACCAACGCGCAGCTCAACCTCCGCCCCCGACTCGTGTCGCAAGACGGCACGCAAGTCTATGAGTTCGCCCCCATCTCGGTGGCCGGACGCAATCGCCACATCATGTGGCAACGCGGTGAGCGCACCACACCCCAACCCCTCCGCGCAAGAGGCGAACGCATGGTCGTGCCCGTCAGCATCACCGCACCCGCTTATGAGTGGACTCGTACAGCAAAACTCAACGTCGAAGAGCAAATCACCGGTTGCGCCTCCTGCGAACTCGAACGCCACGAGTTCACCGTAGCCGAGCGCCTCTCGCGTGACCCCTATCGCCCCACCTTCTCGGTGGCCTATATCACCCCCGAAGCCGAAGCCGTCAAGGTGCGTTCCGAAAAGTTCGTCGCACGCTTCAACTTCCGCGTCAACCGCACCGAACTCCTCCGCAACCTCGGCAACAACGGCGTTGAATTCGCCCGCGTCGACAGCGTGGCCAACGCCATCCTCGGCAACAAGGACGTGACGGTACGCACCGTGAACATCGACGGTTACGCTTCGCCCGAAGGACAAGAGGCCAACAATATCCGCCTCGCCGACGGCCGTGCCAAGTCGTTCGTGAAATACCTCGAACAAACCTACGGCCTCTCCACCCGCCTCTTCCAAGTGCAAGGACACGGCGAAGACTGGGCAGGACTCCGCCAGTGGCTCACCGCCAACAACACGCAGTGGAACGCCCAACTCTTCGACATCGTCGACGGACAAGCACGCAATAATAACGCGCGTAAGGAGAACCTCAAGAAACTCGACGGCGGCAACGCTTATCGTTTCCTCCTTGAGAACGTCTTCCCCGAACTCCGTCGCACCGAATACCAGTTCACCTACCAAGTCCGCAGCTTCAATGCTGCCGAAGCCATCGAGCGCTACAAGACCAACCCGCGTCTGCTCAGCCTCGCCGAACTCTACCTGGTGGGCAACAGCTTCCCCGAAGGTAGCGCCGAACGTCGTGGCGTGTTCGAAACCGCACAGCGTCTCTTCCCCGACGCACCCGTGAGCCGCTTCAACGCCATCGCCGGCAATTTGGCCGATGGAAACAACGGAAACTACACTGATTTCCTCGCCAACTTCCCTGCTTCTGCAGAACAGTTGAACAACCTTGGCGTGCACTACGCCCTCGCCGGCAACTACAAGCAAGCCGCTGAGTGCTTCCGCCGCGCAGGCAATCTGCCCCAAGCCGTCAAGAACCTCCAAGAATTGAGCAAGGTGGAGCGTTAAGACCTGACAAGGCGCCGAAAGGATGCCCTGCGAGTCTATACTCTTCCCCAATCAGATAATCCATTCAATAATCAACAATTTATTCGTTATGAAGAAACATCTTCTCCTCGCAGCAATGCTCCTCACGGCTACGGCCTCTGTGGGAACATTCTCTGCCTGCTCGAACGAAGAGATCAAGCCCTCTGCCGAAACGACTAAGGTCGATGGTACGACTTCGATGTCTATCCAGTTCGCTCTTCAGCTTCCCGATCGCCCTGCACGTGCTGCTGCCGACGGTCAAGATCTCAACGCGCCCGAACACCACCACGTAGGTAAGTGGATGGGTTACGACCTTGTTGAAAGCGTAGACGTTTACATCTTCAAGGCTGACGCTGCCGCTACCGGTCCCAGCCAGTTCTCGCTCGAGAAGCAAGCTACCCTCGGTCCCACGGACTTCACGTTCGAACAGCCCAAAGCCGGTCAGCCCAACTACGCCTTCATCCGTCCTACCAAGGGCTTCAAGGTGGATCCGGGCAACAAGCGCGTATTCGTTGTGGTGAACCCCACGGCTGAAACCAAGGCTCACCTCGCTTCGCTCAATGACTTCGACGATTTCGCAGCGAAGTACAACGACGTGCTCAAGCTCCAGACGGCTGCCGGTACTCCCGCTCCCACGAAGTACACCGAAACGGAAGCTACGGCTGCTGCCGCTACGACCGATCCCTTCACTGTGGCTGACCACGTAGCTCACTTGAACGGTACGGGTGCCAACCAGAGAGACGTCATCACGATGACCGGCCCTTATGGTGAGGTTACGGTTGTCGACGGTGTGACTGAACCTCAAACGCTCAGCACCGCTGCTGCTCCCCCCAACCGCGCTAACGTTTCTGTACAGCGTGTGGTTGCTCGCGTACTCGTAACTTCCGATAAGGAATCTTACGAAATCATGGGTGACGATCCCACGACTCCCACGGTTGAAACCGTTGATAACGGTGACGCTGTGAAGGTGGTGACCATCACGAACCTCACTTATGTTGTGGCTCAGGGTGAAAGCTCCTTCTACTTCGATCAGCAAAAGAGTGCAGATCCCACGAACTTCCAGTTCAAGACGCCCAACAGCGACTACATCCCCGTTGGTAACGCTACCGATCCCGGTGCTGACTACGACGTACCCCAAACTTTCGAGAAGTACGACTACACGGGTCTCTGGCGTAACAAGACCAACCACTTCGGCGGTCGCAACGTTGTGAAGAACGCTACTTACAACGCTAGCCTCGACAACGTGGTTGAGTACGTGAAGAACCAAGACGGTCTCCACGGTGAATTCATCCTCGCCAACACGCACAAGTACGACGCTGCCGATCGTGGTAACAGCGGCTACCGCAAGGGTAACACCGCTTACGTCCTCGTTCGCGGTAAGATCAACCCCGAGTACGTTTACATGAACGACAAGAGCGTTAACCGTAACTGGAGCACCACCAACGCGGACGACGATCTCTTCCTCGGTGACGACGGCAAGTTCTACCAGAGCGCAGCTGCCGCTAACGATCCCACCACCAATGGCAACGCTGCTGCTTCTGCCATGAAGGTGAAGAAGTTCGTTAAGGGTAAGGTTCTCTACTTCGTATGGGTGAACCCCGACAAGACGAGCGCAACTGAGTGGATCAACTCGCCCGCTATCCGTAACAACATCTACCACATCCAGATCAAGGGTATCGCTAACTACGTGTACAACTGGAACCCCCTCGTGCCCAACACGAACGAACCGGTAGATCCCACGAAGCCCGTTGATCCCAAGACGAACCCCCGTCGTCCGAACAACCCCAACAACCCGGATCCCCAACCCAGCGTGCCCGATCCCAACGATCCTAACAAGGAAATTCCCGATCCCAAGGAGCCTCCCACGGACATCACGCCCAAGGATCCCCTCTCGTTGAAGGAAGCTTGGATGTCGGTTGACGTGACGATCCTCCCCTGGCAGGTTCACACCTTCGAACACATCCTCGGCAAATAATCTTTGTCAGTCCTTGTTGACATCGGTCAGCTGATCATTGTCAACAACGAATATACCCGCGGCGAGGGAGAAATCCCTCTCCCTCGCCGCACTTTTTTTCTCTTTCTCTTTTTTCTCACATCACGATGAATTTACCTAACAAGCTTACCGGAGTGTTTTTCACCTTAGGACTGGGATTGCTCCTTACAGGCTGCGAATCCATGTTCCACGATGACCTCGACAACTGCCCCCAGGCTGTGTATGTGAAACTCTACAACACGACTTGTAAGGCAGATTCCATCGGGTTGAACACACAAACCAACGTTCACCTCTTTGCCTTCGACGAGGACAATCGTCTCGCAGCGAGCGCTGAACTCAAGGACATCGATCTCGGCAACCAACAAAAGGGTTTCACAGAGATCAAACTCCCCATCAATAACCCCACCCCCGATCAAGATCGCGTCTACAATATCTACGCCTGGACGGGAGTGAACGGCAAATTCAATGTCTCTGACGCCAAAATCGGCAAGAAGAAGAGCGAAGTCTTCGCCTCTCTCCGTTATGGTGCTGACAACAACTATATGAATTTGGCCAACGACCGTGTCTATCATGGACAATCCAACCACTCGGTCGTACTGAAGAACCCTGCAAAGAACGGAACGCAGGAACAGCACATCGCCGTGTCGGTCGGCGAACTCACTTACCGACTCAATGTTTCCGTAGTACTCGACAAATCGATCCGCGAGCGCAAGCAAGCGCCTTCGGTACGCGAGTTCGGACTTGAAATCAAATCCGGCAACGGATCTTACAACTATGACGCAACGCACCCGTTGAATCCCCCCGCTATCGTCTACCCGACGAACGGCCCCGTGGTGTATGGCGACACGGCACTCACTGCCAAATATACCCTCCTCGACCTCGGATCCGGACTCGGCAGCTCCGTGCGTATCTCGCACAGCGCCAACGGACAAACCCGCGACGTCGACATGCCCGCTGATATCCAACACGACCTCATTGCCGCTATTCTCGCTTACGCCAGCAAGCCCGAGAACAAGTTTAACTTCAATCCCAACTGCGAACACGACATCGACGTCAAGTTCCTCATCAAGGATAAGTGCAACGGATGCGGACAATACATGTGTGCCGGCGTCTTCATCAACGACTGGTTGGTGCACACTTTTGAGTTCGTGTTATAATAAGAACCCCATTCCCTGTGTAAAGGCGGCCTCAGTGCCGCCTATACACCCCCTCTCCACCGCGCCGAAGCACTCAGCACGACGCTTTTCACAATATGACTATGCTCCCTTTGAACGACATTTTACACCGCACCGGACTCGCAGCGAGCCTCGCTGTGCTCCTGGCTTTCACAGCAGGATGCAAGGAGTTTATCGGACCGGAAGAGCCCAAGGCACCGGGGTCTGTGTATATGTCGGCTGCCGTAAGTATTAGAGGCGTGGCCGGCACGATCAACACCAGTGCCGACTTTGAAGACCGCGTCAAGACGGTGCGACTCATCATTTGCGACACGCCCAGCGGAGCGGTGCTCTATAACAAAATGCACACGGTCGCTGATTTCACCAATCAGCCCGAAGGCCAAACCACCGTGTGGTCGAAGCCTTTCAAACTCACCGAAGGGCAGCGCGATTTCTACTTTATTGCCAACGAGCAAGACTGGGGACTCACCGTCCCGCTCACCGGCATCACCAATCGCGCACAGCTCTTTGCCAACAATGCGCTGACGCACATTGCCTTCCCGGCAGGCTATCGTCCTTCAGAAGCCAAGCCCATGCTCATGACTCGCGCCTATCGCAACATGACCATCGTGGCAGAACGCAACGGTAAGGGTAAACTCCAAACCGACCCGCAGCACTTCGAAGCGGACGGCGACGAACAGGTGGAACTCATCCGCTCGCTCGCCAAAGTGAAGCTCACCCTCAAAGGAGTGGTGCAAGTCGACGAAGTAGGTGGTGCTCCCAAAGCGACCGACATCAAGTTCAAGCGCGTCATCCCCTTCAAGGGACTCTCGCTCGTGAACGTGCCGAAGTACTTCTCCCTCTTCGTCAATCCTTACTTCCAAGGCGACGACTATCCGACCAACGGACAGTTCTCAACTGACTTCTATGCGCCCACAGAGTTGGCCGAAACCAACGGTTTCACTAAGGCGCAGATGCTCGCCAACTCGGAGGCGCACTACCTTGCCCTCAGTGAGCAACCCGGACAGCCCACCACGCTCTACGATTACGTCACTTCTTACTACGTTCCCGAATATCTCCGCCGCGTCGATACCAACGATCCCGCACTGCCCGGCTTCGTAACCGGATCCACGTCCTTCTACATCACCGACGGTGGCAACAACGACTACTACAAGTTCTCGATTTGGCAAAGCGCTTTCACCGAGAACCAGCAGGAAGTCAAGACGGGCGCTTACTACGTGCTCCCCAACGCAGCGAACTACTCGAAGTTCTCCACCGTGCGTAACAACGCTTACGAGATTACGGCAAAAGAAGGTTTCCAACTCACGCTCAATTATAACATTGAGGACTGGTGTACGGGTAAAATCGGCCGTGTCTATGCCGGTTACAACTTCAATGTCGTAGTAGACGAACCCACCTTCCCCGGCGGTGCCTCCACGGTGCGCATCGTCACAGCCGAGAAGGGACTCGTACAGCTCGGACTCGTGGAACTCGTGCCGCGTGTCAACAACGCGAAGTTCATTGTGGGTAGTGACAACCTCGACAAGCTCCGCTTCGGCAACCAAGCCGGTCAGAGCGCTTTCCAAGAACAAACCGAGGCCAAACTCCAACTGCCCACGGAACCTGCCGCTCCAGGCACACCGATCTTCGACATCAAATACAACAATAAGGTCGTCTACACCGTCAAAAGCGAATAACGATGAAACTAATCCATACGCTCAGCATCGCACTCCTGGCCGTCGCGGCGATTCTTTTGGGTGCTTGCAACAAGACCTATGAACCCGACGGACCCAACGGCGGTGAAGGCAAACTCCAACTCCGCTTCGGCGCCGAGGATCTCGTGCAGCGCGATACCCGCGGTATTGCCACACCGGCAGAAAATCACGTCGACAAGGTGGACGTGGTCTTCTTCCAAGGACAGAACAAAAAGCCCATCACCCCCAACTCGGGCGGCGCTGCTGCCGGCTATTTCCACTTCGAAGCCACCACCGTGGGCGACTGGTTGAACAACGATCCCTCCACGCAAACGGTTTATCTCCCTGTCAAAGCAGCGGACGTCAACGGTTTGACCGCCATCACCTTGCTCAATCTCCCCGATGCCGTGCGCAGCCGTTTGGCCGTCGGTGCTACGGATGAGATCACGACGCTCGATCAGCTCCAAAAAGCCGTCTCACAGACGATTGCAACGGTCAACGATTTGAGCACGCCGCTCCTGATGACCGGAACCAAAGCGGTGAATTTTACCAACCCCAACACACAGGACAACAAAATCGAGGTGAGCGTCAAGCGTGCCGTTTCCCGTTTCGATGTAGTGCTTTATTATAATTGGGACAAATTGATTCCCAATCAGCAAAAAGGCCTCTACACCTATAAAGATTTCCCCGGCAAAACTTATGTGGGTGTCAATGACGACATCACGAGCCGCGTAGATGGTGCGAAAACGCAAATCGCCGACCTCACGGCTCAGCCTGCGCCGCTCACCCCGGCCGACCCCGTGCCCACTTCTGCGCTCCCCACGGTCTATGTCAACGAATATGACATCACCGGCAAGACCCCGGCCGATGCGCCTGCCCCCTACATCTTGCTCGAACTCCCTGCCAAATTGGGCGACGGCAACCCCCTTGCCGGCATCTTCCCCCCTCCCGCCGGCGGCGACTTCAGCAACGATGCCGTAAAATGCTACTACAAAGTGCTCCTTCCCCGCAAGATCGATCGTAACTGCCGTTACGTCCTTCATGCACACGTCGTAGGCCCCGGCTCTCCCAGCCCCGACAATGCTGTCGTCCTCGAATTTAAGATGACGGTTAAAAAGTGGGATGCAGTGACCGTGCCCGGCTACTACGGTGACGATCAAATAGTAGAACGTCTCTAAACTTTTGCGAGCACAACGCCACTCTTATGGGGCGAACGTCTGACGTACGTTCAGCCGTTCGCCCTTTATGCTCTATTTTCTCTCAGCAGCCAACCACGAAATGACTAAGAACATTTTTCTCCTTTTGAGCGCCGCAGCCGTGCTCAGCTTCACGGCCTGCTCCGCCGACGAAGAAACGCAATACCCTGCGTCCAAGCCTGAAAAGATTGCTTGGAAAGTCGATGTCCGTTCGCAAACCGGCGAATCGGTCAACACCGATGCCACGGACAAAGAAGACCAGGTTGACAATGTCATCCTCGCCGGTTCGCCCTATGTCTCTACGCTCACAGGTAAATCTTTTGACGTTGCAACCGGTGGAACGAACACCGCGGTCTTCAACGTAGAGAGCTTCCTCGGCAAGAAGGATTTCTTTTTCGCCGCCAACCTCAAAGCCGACGATGCTGAGCGCATGGGCATTTCGGGAGTTGAAACAGACTTCAATAAACTCGAGTTCAACACGAAGGATTACATCCGCGGTTACTTTGGCAACGACGCGAAGAAGCCCATCCCCATGAGTGCAGCCCTCCGCGACGTGGAGTCGCCTACCAATGCAGTCAGTGGATTGACCTCGCTGAGCAAGAGCGAAGTGAAGCTTGAGCGTCTCTTTGCGCGCATAGACATCATCCCCACGGCAGAAGTTGAAGGGTCTGTTGGTTGGAAATATAACCCCTACAATTTCGACATCACCGGTATTCGTGTGCTCAACGTACCCGCCAAGTTCTCTGTCGGAGGGCCTATTGCCAACTATGACCTCAAGCACAAGGCATCCCCTACCGACTACCCCTATCTCGACCCAATCGAGCTTCCCGCGTTAGGCACGCCGACCATTTCCAATGGTGTGAAAACTTATCCCACCATCTCCATCTATCTTCCTGAGCATTTTGTTTCGCACCCGGTTTTCGGCGCGCAAGACCTCAACGGAATGACTTATCTCGAGATCACTTACACTTCTCGTTGGGCTACAGATGAAACGATTAAAACCATGGCCAAGGATGATGACGGTTACCCTGAACCTCAAAGCGGAAAATGTTACTTACGCATCGGGGGAGGAACGGCTAACACTGCCTATCATGGCCAAATCCGTCGCAATGCAGTTTATACCTGCCGATTCTATCTGAGCGAAGATTTCAGCGGAAGACGACCGAACTACATCCACATCAACGGCCGTGTCATCAACTAAACATTCCCATCTGCAATGAAAAAGAATTCCTTACCGATTCGCAGTCTTACGGCTGCTCTCAGCGTGAAGCGAAGCTTGCCCGCCATTTTGGCTGCCGGCTTGCTGATGGGATCTTTCGCACAGCGGGCACAGGCGCAAGCCACCCCCGCCCAGTCCGAAGAAACCACTCACAACCTCCTCGACCGCATTGTCCTCATCAAGGCTTCGGCCGCCGGCAAGGTGAAGTTCACCCTTGCGCCCGAAGATCCCACGAAAGTGACCCGCGACCACTGGCCCATCGTCTTTATCGACTATGAAAACGACGGCAAGAACATTCGTCAGATGTACAATCTGACCGAAGATCGTGAGTTCGAGGTGAATGTGGCCGCCACCCAAGGTGGTGTGATCAAAATCACGGGCGAAAATGGTATGTGGAAACTCGTTTCCGCTTCGCAAACGCTCAAAGATGCCACCTTCAGCGCAGCATATGCTCTCCGATACGTCGATTTGCACGACAATGTGCTCGGAACGGCCAACGCACAGGGGCGCTATGCTTTGGGAACTGACAGTTATCAAATCGAAACGCTCAATCTCGCAACGAACAAACTGAAAGACTTTGACCCCGGAGGTTCGACTGGATCGACGCTTGAATTGAATCTTTCAGAAAATCTTCTGACTTCCTTTTCCCACGGATATAGTCAAGTTCAAATCCTTGATTTGTCCAAGAACTTACTGGACAACAGTGTTCATATAGCTGGATACAATTCCTTTAGAACCGACAACTGGTCGGTTTATAAGGGAGGTAATGCCGCTGCATTCCAAAAAGCACTGGGCGGTGACAACGCTGATATCAAGGTAGACCGCACGTTGGCAGCTGATGGCATAGCCAATCTGTCGATTAACAAGCTGAACATCGCTACGCTGCCTGCATTGCCCGGCAAACTCCCCAAGGAACACTACTACTATACGTTGCAGCAGCGCTATGAGGTGCCGCTTTCACCGCAAGGCAACGACGTTTGGCACCCCCTCCAGACGATGAATCTCAGCAGTCAGCGCAAAGCAATAGGTGTAGCCGGCTCGGAGAAGACCACGCGTTATGAGGTGTGGCGTGAAATCGATGCCGCGACCGACCAATATGTGCGCGTGCCCGCCACCGATTATCAGATTAGTGAGGGGCAAATCACCTTCCGCCGTGGTTATGGTGAGAATGCACGCCTCTTCGTGGCGATGACCACCGACGCCTTCAACACCGACGGCTATCCGCTCGAATCCTTCGAACGCGGAACGACGCCCATCACCACCGATGGTTTCGACGCCGTGCTCAAGCAACCCGAAGGCACCGCTTCCGGCGACCGCCGTACCTACTTCGCCACCGTGAAGGCCAAAGGCCAAAACGATGTCGGTGACGGTGAAACTCGTGTACTGGCGGAGCGCTTCTTCCGTACGAACACCTTCACCCTCGACGCCAGCGAATTGAACTACTGGTATGGTTATATCAACAACGACTGGGCCAACGCCGAGAACTGGACGGGACGTTTCGTACCGAACACCCTCGTAGGCAACTATGCCAACAACAAAAAGTCAGATGTAGTCTTTGCGAGTGTTAATAGTAACCCTAATGATGCTGATATTGCACCCTATGGTGAAACGGCCATTCGCGACCTTTATGCTGACCAAAACCGCGTAGTGCGCAACTATGTGAATGCGACTGAAAACGGTCGTGCCATGGTCGCTACCCCCGGTAAACAAATTCTCCTCAAAGAGAAGGCTTATCTGTGGGATCTTCAGTATCCCTTCAAAGTTCAGGCGACAGCTAATCTCAGAGATCGCGGCGTAGCCGAATACACCGTCGTGCAGGCCGAAGAAGGCAAGCCCAACGGTACCTTCCTCATCGAGAAGCCCGCAAGCAACCCCAACTACAAGGCGAATGTCGAAATGTTTGCCAAGTCGTTCGACGGCAACCGCAACAAGACCTACGCCACCTGGCAATACTTCGGTTCGCCCGTCAAGGCTGCCAACCGCGATCAGTTGCCCCTCGAAAGCACCTGGGTGCGCAAGTACAACCGTACGCTCAATGTCCCCAACTCCGACGAGAAGTGGGAAGACGTCACCACCGGTACGCTCACGCAGGGCGAGGCTTACGAAATCACGCAGCCCAAACCCGCGAACTATCGCTTCATTGGCGAACTCAACACCGGCGACTTCACCTTCAACGTGAACGGTATGGCCTCGGCCACCAACTATCAGGACATGAACATCCTGGCCAACCCCTACACCGGCGCGATGAACATCGAGAAACTCGACTTCTCCGGTGCTACGGCAGCCGACAAGGTGGTCTACCTCTTCAACACCGGTTCGCGTAAGGACTGGATTGCCAACAACGGCGCCAACGCGACGATCAACACCGGCGTCACCGAAGGTCAGTACACCAAGGCCATCCCCGCTAACCTCGCAGGTTATGTTAATGGTATGCCGAAGGACATCCCGTCGCTCTCCAGCTTCATGGTCAAGAGCACCGGAGCCGGTACGCTCAAATACCGCTATGCCGACCTCGTCAATGTGGTGGCTACCGAAAACCGCGCGCCCGAACGTCGCTTCCACTCGCTGGCTGTCGATGTCGAAAGCGCCAAGTCGGCCGACCGCCTCTGGCTCGTTCAAGCCGAAGGTACTACCGATCGCTACGACAACGGTTGGGACGGTGAAAAGATCTTCGCACCCGGCGAGACGGCGCTCTACGCCATGCAGGATCGCAGCTACCAAGTGACGACGACCGAGACCATCGGCGAAACGAAACTTGGATTCGTGCCCGCAGAAGGCGAGCAGAACTACAAGCTCACCTTCCACATCGACGGAGCAGACGGCGCTCAGGAGTACACCCTCCTCGACAAGCGCACCGGACTCACCCGCGCCATCCACGACGGCGACACCTATGAGTTCACCGCAGCCCAGGGCGATGCGGCACACCGCTTCACCATCCTCGGCAACGGCGCGAAAGCCACCGCAGATCAGCGCGGATTCCAAATCTCGGCCGACCTGCGTCGCAACTTCACCGTCAAGAACTTCACTGACGAACCCGCCGAAGCCCTCGTCTTCGACGCCGCCGGTAAGATTCAAGCCCGCTTCAAGGTCGAAGCCGGCAGCGAAAACACCGGAACCGTCGTTATGCCGGGCGCCTATGTGGTGCGCGTGTCCAACAAGGTCACCACACTCACCCAGCGCTTCGTCATGCCCTAAGGATTCCCCCTTGCTCAATGTGCCCTTCGGGGCTAAATACTCCACCGCTCGCACAGCTTCACAGCCCGTGCGAGCGGTTTTTGTACAAGGTTGGGGAGCATCCGCGATTTTCCCCGCGGGCTTTCGCCCATTTCGCACCGCCCATCACGAAAAAATCCGTAACTTTGCCCACACAACTTGTCCATCTCCTCTCCCGACGGTGAGGGAAGGCAAAACGCAGCGCAGCCCTTTCGCCCTTTTCGCTCACCGCGCGGCCAACGGCGCGCCCCTTCCACTTAATCCCCCATAGACATTATGGCACAAATCAGCAAACAAGAAGCCCTCGACTACCACGAAAAGGGCCGCCCCGGCAAGATTGCCGTCGTTCCCACCAAGCCCCACGCCACCGCCCACGACCTCTCCCTCGCTTACAGCCCCGGCGTGGCCGAGCCCTGCCTCGAAATCGAAAAGCAACCCCAAGACGCCTATCGCTACACCAACAAGGGCAACCTCGTGGCCGTCATCTCCAACGGCACCGCCGTGCTCGGTCTCGGCGACATCGGCGCCCTGGCCGGCAAACCCGTCATGGAAGGCAAAAGCCTCCTCTTCAAAATCTACGGCGGCGTCGACTCCTACGACATCGAGGTCGACGAGAAAGACCCCGAACGCTTCATTCAGGTCGTCAAAGCCATCGCCCCCACCTTCGGCGGCATCAATCTCGAAGACATCAAAGCCCCCGAGTGCTTCGAAATCGAGACGCGCCTGAAAGCTGAACTCGACATCCCCGTCATGCACGACGACCAGCACGGCACGGCCATCATCTCTTGCGCCGGTCTGCTCAACGCCCTCCAAGTGGTGGGCAAGCGCATCGAAGACGTGCGCATCGTCGTCAACGGTGCCGGTGCGGCCGCCATTTCTTGCGCCCGCCTCTACCTCTCCTTCGGCGCGCGCCGCGAAAACCTCATCATGCTCGACTCGCGCGGCGTCATCGCCCAGTCGCGCACCGACATCAACGCCCAGAAGCGTGAGTTTGCCACCGAGCGCACCGACGTCCACACCCTCGAAGAGGCCATGCGCGGCGCCGATGTCTTCGTCGGCCTGTCGAAAGGCAACGTCGTGAGCGCCGACATGGTGCGCAGCATGGCCGAGCGCCCCATCATCTTCGCCCTCGCCAACCCCGTGCCCGAAATCACCTACGAGGAGGCCAAAGCCGCCCGCCCCGAAGTGCTCATGAGCACCGGTCGCACCGACTATCCCAACCAGATCAACAACGTGATCGGCTTCCCCTACATCTTCCGCGGTGCCCTCGACGTGGCCGCCACCGCCATCAACGAGGAGATGAAACAAGGCGCCGTGCGCGCCATCGCCGCCCTCGCCCAACAGCCCGTCCCCGCCTATGTCGCCGAGGCCTACGGACTGAAGGAACTCACCTTCGGCGCCGACTATTTCATCCCGAAGCCCGTCGACAAACGGCTCATCGTCGAAGTCTCCGCCGCCGTGGCGCGTGCTGCCATGGAAAGCGGCGTGGCGCGTCGCCCCATCGAGGACTGGGACGCCTATCGCGCCCACCTCGCCACCCTCATCGAGGAATAAAGCGGCGAACCTGCCTTTATTTGTCAAACGCTCAACGCGAGCGTCACTCCGCAGTTGGAGTGACGCTCGCGTTTTGTCTTTTTGCCCGTGCGCCCACTGCTTCGTCAGCGCGGCGATGGGAGGAATAATAAAACCCGAGCGGCACGCTAACGATTAGCGTGCCGCTCGGGTTGATGGGTCGACGCGTTTATTGTGTCAACTCGTCGGTTGTGGGTTCCGCCGCGTGGGCGTTTTGCTTTTTCTCTTTGCGTTCGCGGAAATACTTTTCGATGACGCCGGTACCGCCGATGACAAAGCCCATCATCAGCGCAGGCCACAGCAATGCCCAGGCCTGCTGCAACGGAAGATGGGTGAACATTTCGACCAAAAGCCACAGGCCCATTACGATGAAGAAGGAGCGAAAGAAATAGAGTGTAAGTTTCAGCATAAGATTTGAACCTTGGGGAATATACTTAGGCCACTTGTCTTGCGCCGGGCGGAAACCGGTTGTCGTGGCCGGACGATCAACGAGAGAAATGTCCCCGGGCGGTGCATCTCTCGTGTTTTATTTTAGTGGAGACTGCGCGTTCAGGGCGATGTGCCCCTCATTGCGCGCCTTGTGTGTCGGGCAGTGCCGACTATTCGTCCTCGTCTTTCCCCTTGCGACGGATCACGCCGAACAGGAAGGAGCCGATCACCGCTGCGAGAAAGGCCAAGCGGATCAGGGTGCTCGTGGGCGAAGGCGTCGAGGTGAAATAAAAGACGGCCATCACCATCGCCAAAGAGAGGATGATTTTCAGAAAGTTGGGCATTGGAGGGGGAGGTTTTTTGTTTCGGCGGGCGTGCAAAACGACACCGGCGCACCTGTTGCTTTGTTCATTCGTTGGGCGGGCTACTCGTTTATCCGTCAACTTGTCTATCGGTTCACTCGTTGGCCGGTCTACTTGTTGACCTATCTACCCGTCCACCTGTTCACGCGGCTCACATTCTTCCGCGCACGGCGGGGAGAATCATGGCCAATTCTTCGACCACGCGCGAGCGTTCGAAGCCCTCGCGGATGACGGCCAGAATGGTGTCGTCGCCCGCGATCGTGCCGCAGAGGCTCTCGGGGTTGTGGGCGTCAATTTCGGTCGTGATGCTCGTCGCATAGCCCGGACGGGTGCGCATCACGACTAGATTGCCCGAGAACTCCATGCTCAGAAAACCCGAGGTGCGGAGAAATTCGGGCGTGTGGAGCGAAGGGGCGATTTGGCGAACATAGGCTGGGTGCTCGGGCAGCACATACCGATAACCCTCCTCGCTCGACACCTTGGCGGCTTTGAGCTTTTGGAGATCGCGCGACAGCGTGGCTTGTGTCACCGGGTAGCCCTCGGCGCGCAGTACTTGAAGAAGCTCTTCTTGACTCCCGACAGCGGCTCGCCCCAAGATCAGGCGGAGCATGTCCAGACGTTCGTTGCGACTACTCATATTTTTGCGTGGTTCGTTTTTTTATCCAAGGCAAATATACAACTTTTTGACGAGAATGGACGGTTTTCGCTTAAAAACGCTCACTTTTTTTGCGAAAGCCCCCTGTTTTTGTAGTTTAGTGTAGAACACAGAGATTCGATATATACGGGAAATTCTATGCTCTGTAACATCATCTCTGCCGACCGAATGGGGAGAAATGTGTAGATTGTGCGCCCGCTCTCGTCCTTTCGCCCACCGCGATCGAGGGCGGAGATTGTTTCATTCATTACCTCCATCTCCAGTATATTTGACCCTTAAGCCAAACTTTAAGCGGACAGCCGTAATTTCGAAAAACGAAAGCGAGCCGCACCTCCTTTTTGAGGAGGGCGGCTCGCGACTCATTACACAGAAGATGAGTGGAGTGCTGTGGTTCATGCGTGCTGTGCCGATGGGCGGTTTACCAATGCTGGTCGACACGCTGTCGCACTTGCGGATTGATCATCGCGGGATAGCGACGCTTGAAGACCACGGTGATGGGTTCGCCCTTCGTTTCGCAGGTGCCGGAGCGGACGATGCGACGATAGTAGACCACGGAGGAGAGACGTTGTGTCTCGGTGTAGGTCACTTCGGTGGCTCCGGCGATGTTGCTCCACTGTTTGCCGTCGAGGCTGCGCTGCCATTGGTAGGTGCGCGCCGCGGGACCCGAGACGATACCTGCGGTGAGGAGGAAGGGGTTCTTGTGATCGATGACCACACGTCGCTCGCCGGCCGACATGGTGACGGTGATACCGGGATCGACCGTGAGGGTACATACGCCTCCGATGGCACTACATTCACCGAGTTGGGTGGTGCGACGCAGATAGTAGGTGCCGGGATAGGCGGCTACGTATTCTACCGAGGCATCGGTGGCCCCGAAAATGGGCTTCCATGAGGTCTCATCATTCGGGGTCTTGGTGTATTGCCATTGGTAGGTGAGGTCTTCTTTGTCGACATCTTCTCCGTCGAGCTTGGCGATAGGTGCGGGAGGGGCGAATACTGCACTTTGTCCTGCACAACTCCGATTGGTGTGCGCGCCGGTGCTTTCGGTGAGTTGCGCAACTTGTACAGCGTATTGTCCGTACAGAGTAGCGTTGCAGGAATTGAGTTGGATCTTTACGTTATATTTTCCTGCATTGGCTGCCGTGGCTGGGAAGGTAATGACTTTATCGTGTGACTGTGAGCCATCCGGGCGTGTCCATGTATAGGTGGCGCCAGGGAAGGTGATGGCTTCGAGTCGGCCTTGTGCGCCTTCGCAGTAAGAAACACGACGGTTCATGCTTCCCGAAATGGACGCGGGGTCTTGCAGCAAGACGTCTTGGTATATATGCGTGAGTCCACAATCGTCGGTGGCTTCGATGCGATAGCGAGAACCAAGTACTCCATGCTCGAAGGTTACGGCTCCCGGTGCTGTTTTCTTCTCTAGCAGGAGGCCATCGAGGGTGCGCAACTCGTAGGTGTAGGGCGGGTGGCCGCCTTTGAGACCTACGTTGATTTCTCCCTTGTCGGCTCCGGAGCAGAAGAAGCTGACGGTGCTCGATTTGTCGAAGGCCAGTGGTGTAGTGCTGAAATCGTAAAACTGTGAACGCTCGCACGTGCTACCGTCTTCAAACGACAATTTATAGACGACATATCCGGTGTAGTTGTAGGTTTCTGCCGGATCTCCCCAGTTGTAAGTCGTGTACTTGTCGTCGCTGAGACGATAGCTTACGATATTTACCGGGTCACTCTTGTCCGGGAATGCTGCTGTTCCGGTAGGAGTGAATGACAGCTTACCATCGCATTGATACTTGACGTCCGTAAACGATACCTTGGAGACTGCAGACGGGGCATAGGTCACATTGAATGTCGAGGTGTGTCGGTCTCCGCACGAAGTTAGCACTTCCAAAGTGTGGGTTCCGACAGGTATCTTCGGCCTGACATTTTTAATTGTGTCTCCTACGGCTTTGATTTCGTTCCACGTTCTGACCATTATGACAGGATAATCCCTTTTATCCGAAGA
>ERZ1674167.17-NODE-17-length-46620-cov-3.285365_pt1 | contig 46620 bp, 44 predicted proteins | sample MGYA00581301_ERZ1674167 | MGnify/ENA primary metagenome ERZ1674167 (study PRJEB41354, sample SAMEA4873301) | human saliva metagenome | biome: human-associated habitat [ENVO:00009003]; feature: mouth environment [ENVO:08000002]; material: saliva material...
AGGAGCGCTTCCTGGCCTCGACCCTGGCCGGGCGCCTGAGCCAGGCCCGCCTCTACGTCCAGCACAAGCCCGCCACCGGCCCGCACTCGTCCCTGCGCGACGATGAGACGGACGCGACCGACACCGCGCCGACCGCCTCGGCCTCTCTCGCGGAGGCGGTCCTGTCCGCGCTCGGCGCCAGCCAGCAGGACCTCGGCCAGATGCTCCAGCGCCTGGCGACGAATCTGTTCGTCGCCGGCGAGGGCTGGCTGGTCGGCGTGCCCCGCCACGTCATCGACGAGGTCTCCCCGTCCTCGGCGCCGGCGGTCACCGCCCCCTCGCCCGACCCGTCGCTCAGCGACCTCGTGTGGCGCGTGCTGGCCGTCACGGAGGTCTCCTCCGTCGGCTCCGACGGGCGCACCGTGCGCCTGAACCTGGGCACCGACGGCTCGGCACCGGTCGAGGTCTCCGCGGACGACGTCTACATGGTCCGCGTGTGGCGCCCGCACCCCGCTCGCTACTGGGAGGCGGACTCGCCCACGCGGGCCTGCCTGCCGATCCTGCGTGAGCTCATCGGACTGACGCGCCACATCAGCGCCCAGATCGACTCCCGCCTGGCCGGCGCCGGCATCCTCGTCGTGCCCTCCTCGGCCTCGGCGGCGCTGGCCTCGGACGCGGCCGACTCCAGCGCCTACGGCGCGCCGGACCCGTTCGTGGCCGCGCTCATGGACTCGATGCTACGGCCGATCGAGAACCGGGACGACGCGTCCGCCGTCGTGCCGCTCGTCGTGACCGTGCCGGACGAGGCGGCGGACAAGATGAGCCACCTCACGTTCTCCTCGGCCCTCGACTCCGGCGCCCGGGACCTTCGGGACGAGGCGATCCGCCGCCTGGCCCTGGCCCAGGACGCCCCGCCGGAGCTGCTGCTCGGCTCGGGCGCCATGAACCACTGGGGCGCGTGGCTGACTCGCGAGGACACGGTAACCACGCACATCGAGCCGGTCCTGGCCCTCATCTGCGACGCGCTGACCAGCCAGTACCTTCGCCCGGTGCTCCTGTCAGCGGGCCTGAGCGAGGACGAGGTCCGCACGCTCTCGGTCGGCTACGACGTCTCCGCCCTCGTGGCCCGGCCGAACCGGTCTGAGGAGGCGCTGAACCTCCACCGCGCCGGCGCCGTGTCGGACGAGGCGCTCCGCGAGGCGTCAGGATTCGACGACTCCGACGCCAAGCCCCTGGACGAGCGGGCCCTCATGCAGGCCCTGGCCCTGGTCACTAAGCGGCCGGACCTGATGGGCACGATCGGCATCGGCCCCCTGACCGAGGAGATCCTCAAGGCCTACAAGGGCGACTACTCGGCCCCGTCCGAGGCCCTGCGCGAGCTCGCCCTGCCACCGACCCCTCTGGCCCCTGCAGCCTCTCCCGAGGACGGCCCCTCAGCCCCCAGGCCCGACCAGGACGGCCCCGGCCGGCCGCCGAGTGGCGCCGACGCGGCCGAGCCGGGTAGGGTGCCGGGTAGCGAGGCGCCGGTCTCATCCGGCGACGCCCGCCCGGAGTCGTCCACCACGGCCCCCGCCGGGGCCTGACCCCTGCCCTCAGGAGAACCCATGACACCTACCCAACCTGCATCCGACCAGGACGTTGACGCCACCGCCCTCGTGGCGGTCGTTGACGTCCTGGTCGTCAAGGCCCTGGAGGCCGTCGGCAAGCGCATCGTGCGCGCCGACCGAGCCCGCTTCAACTCGCTCAAGGGCCGCCCGTTCCACGAGGCGCACTGCCTGTGGCCGGCCGACATCATCACCGTGAGCAAGGCCACGAAGGGGGCGTGGGACGTCGTCCCTGCCCTGCTCGACAACCACGGCTGCCCCGGCGTCGAGTCCGGACGCGTCGTGACCCTGCTGGACGCCTACGTGTCCCAGGTCGCCACGCACGGGGCCCCTCACCGGCTGGACCGGCTCGTGACGGCGCTGCGCTACGTCCTACCGGAGAACGCGCTCATCCGCACTCCCAGCCTGAACCGGGCGTCCCTTGAGGAGGTGCGCTGATGGGCGCCGCCTCCGCCCCGACCTCCCCCGACGTCGATCTGCTGGCCGAGGGCCCTTCGGACTGGGAGTCCCCCAAGGCGGTGGCGGACTGGCGTGACGCGATCGAGGACCATTACCTCGACCTGGCCGAGCCGGTCCTGAACGACTTCCTGAAGCGGGTTCGCGCCCTGGCCGAGGACGCCCTGGACGCCCCGGTCCTGCTGGCGGCCGGTGACCGGGTGCCGAACCCGTTCGCCTGGACATCTGTTCGAAGCGCATGGCAGGCCGCCATCCGAGACCTCATCCGTGACGACCGCGGGCGGCGCCGCCTGCCGCAGTACAGGACCGTCCAGCGCATCCTTGAGGACTCCGGCCTGCCGGTCATGGTCTACGAGGACGTGCGCGCCCTCCTGAAGCGCGCCGCCTCCGAGGGCTGGGGCGAGCGGAAGACGAAGATCGAGCTCGGGCGCCTGCTCGGCACCACCCGCCGCAAGGGCGAGGCCACGACCGCCTACGCTGCCCGCCTGCGCACCTTGGCCCGAACCGCAGCGACGGCGAACGCCGCCCACCGCATGGCGACCTCGGACCTGGCCCGCAAGCGGGGCAGGCTGCGCTGGGTCACCGTCCACGACAACCGTGTCCGCCCCACGCACGTCGAGGCCGACGGCCAGGTGCAGGACCTCGGCACCCCGTTCCTCGTCGGAGGCGCGCACCTGTTCTACCCCGGCGACCCGGCGGGCCCTGTCAAGGAGACGGCGAACTGCCGCTGCATCCTCATCCCGACCGACGCCCGCCCTCACCCAAGCCCGGCCGTCAACGTCAAGTACTCGGCCTCAGACATCGAAAGGACAGCCATGAAGCTACGCATCGAGGAGACAGCCCGCCGTGTGGGCGAGTTCTCCGACCTTCGGGCCGAGGACTCTGAGCCAGTCGGCGACACCGTCCCCGCTCCCGAGGAGACCTACGCCCCTGACGGCCGCTGGGAGGGCGTCATCGCCCGAGAGGGGGAGATGACCGGTGACGGCCGCCTCATCGAGGACGGCGCTCTGCGCTGGGACGACCTGCCCATCCCGCTGCGCGTCGCGTTCAAGGACGTCGGTGGCCACGACGGTGCCGAGGTCTGCGGCCGGATCGAGACTGTCGAGCGCCGCGACAACGGCGACATCTACGCCACCGGGACCTTCGACCTAGGCTCCGCCGTAGGAACCGAGGCGTTCCGCCAGGTGTCCGAGCAGATGTCCAACGGCGTCTCCATCGACACTGACGACGTGACGTTCAGGGTCATGGCGAAGGCGGACATGCCTGAGGCCGACGTTGCCGATTCCGGCAACGGGGAGGACGGCGAGCCCGACCCGGACGGGCGGGTCAAGGTCGCAGCCATGTCGTCCTCGGACGAGCTGATGGTCATCGAGTCGGCCCGCCTGCGCGCCGCCACCCTCGTGGCCGTCCCCGCCTTCGCCACGGCCCGCGTCTACGCCGCTGGGCAGGCTCCCAGCACCTCCGAGGCCTCTGAGCGCGACGAAAAAGTCGATTCTGAGGAGAAAATGGCTCGCTCAGCAGATGCCGACCCGCTGAGCCGCGACTCACTGACCGCTGCGGCTATTCCCACCGCCCCGCCGGAGGCGTGGTTCAAGGACCCGAACCTGACCGGCCCGACCGCCCTCGTGGTCGAGGACGACGGCAGGGTCTACGGCCACATCGCCGCCTGGGGCACCTGCCACATCGGCCAGGTCGGCAAGTGCGTCGAGCCGCCCACCAGCCCTTCCAACTACGCCTACTTCCGCACCGGCGCGCTGCGCACGGCTGAGGGCACGTCCGTTGCTGTGGGGCATCTCACAATGGGGACCGGGCACGCCGGTCCGCGGGACTCGGCCAACGCCGCTGCCGAGCACTACGACAACACCGGCACCGTCTTCGCCGACGTCGCGGCCGGCGAGGACGCCTACGGCATCTGGGTCGCAGGCTCGCTGCGTCCAGGCATCACCGCCGAGCAGGTCCGAGTGGCCCGCTCTGCGCCAATCTCCGGCGACTGGCGTACGATCCGAGGCTCCCTGGAGCTGGTCGGCGCCCTGGCCGTCAACGTGCCGGGCTTCCCCGTGCCTCGACCGCAGGGCCTCCTGGCCTCCGGCGAGGTGAAGTCCCTCCAGGCATCCGGCGTCGTGGCCCACGACGACTCCGCTGCCCGCGCCTCGCACCCCGCAAACGGCCCGATCGGCTCCAACGGCCTCACGCTCGGAGACATCTCGTACCTGAAGCGCCTGGCGGAGTCCGAGCGGCGCCGCGACCTCCAGCGCGCGACTGCTGCCGACAAGATGCGAGCACGGGTAGAGCGCGCCGGTACACTTGCCAAGGCGGCGCAGATGGCGCGCCGTCTCGGATCCATCTGAGGAAAGGAATAGAAATCATGGGATGCGGATGTGGACGGACTACAACTCCCCCGGTAGGCACCGAGCCCCGGCCCCTGGCCGACGGCACCCTGCCCGGCGAGGGCTCAAAGGACTCCTCCCCGATCACTCGCTTCTAGGGGTCGCGCCACTCATCGTCATCGGTTATGATGGTCCCCGTTAGAGGTCTCATGGACTCCTGACGCTGGGTGGATCAGGCAGAACCCCGCACCGTTTGCTCATGGCGGTGCGGGGTTTTGTTCACCCTTATGGAGGGCTGTCTCACTCATAGGTGTATCCTTTAAGCCAACGGCATGGCAGCAGGGCCTCGTGTGTACCCGCTGGGGACGGGAACCCTGCCCAGCACCAAGACACGGAGGACCCCTCAACATGCGCAAGCACTTCGACATCACCGTCTTCGCCGACCAGGCGGACGACGCTCCGGTCGAGACCTTCGACCTGGAGATCCCCGAGAACCTGTCCGACCTGAGCGCCGCTGACCTCGGCGACCTGCGCTCCAAGGCCGTCGACGCCTTCCAGACCCTGTACGCGAACGGCGAGTTCACCGACGAGGACCTCGCCACCCTCGGCACCCTGACCGACGGCATCGAGGTCCTGTCCGCTGAGATCAGCGCCCGCGAGCAGGCCGCCGCCGAGCGCGCCGCCAAGGCCGCCGAGATGGCCGCCAAGGTCGGTGCCGACAAGCCGGCCGACGACACCAAGCCCGCTCCCGCCGATGACGACGAGGACGACTCCCCCGCCGATGACGCGGACGACGCGGACGACACCCCGGCCGAGAAGAAGGCGGACGCCGCTGAGGACGAGGCCGAGCGCCAGGCTGCCGAGAAGGCTCAGAAGAAGGCCAAGGCCGCCGCGGCCGACGTCGAGCCCGCCGCTGAGATCGACGCCGAGCCCGAGGCCGTCACCGCCGCCGCTCCCCGCGGCCCCATCAAGCTGTCCGGCATCCGTCGGCACGTTCACACCCCCGCACCTGCGATCACTGAGGAGACCTCCGTGGAGGACACCGCTAAGGCCCGCCTGACCGTGGCCGACGTTCCCGGCTTCGCCGCCGACTCCGACGCGTCCTTCGAGGACCTGGCCGTCGCCCTCGACCGCCGCCTCCAGGGCTTCAACTCCGGCGCCTACGCCGCCGCCGCCCGCGCCGGCCGCGCCATGAGCGAGCGCCACAGCCTCGCCGTCGTGCGCAAGACCTTCGACGAGCGCGCCACCGTCTCCTCCCCCGAGAGCGCTGACGCCGCGATGGCCTTCGCCGTCAACGAGAAGAACCTGCCCGGCGGCTCCCTCGTCGCGGCCGGCGGCTGGTGCGCCCCCTCCGAGACCGTCTACGACCTGATCGAGGACGAGTCCCGCGACGGCCTGATCTCCCTGCCGGAGATCAACGTCACCCGCGGCGGCATCAAGTTCACCAAGGGCCCCAAGTTCGCCGACCTCTACGCGGCTCCCTCCTTCAACTTCACCGAGGAGGAGGCGAAGGCCGGCAAGTACCTGCCCGACACCGCCAACCAGGGCGCCAACAAGGTCGGCGCCAAGCCCGTCTACAACGTGCCCTGCACCGAGTTCGAGGACGTCCGCCTCTCCGCGGCCGGCCTCCACATCCAGGCCAACCTGCTCCAGCAGCGCGGCTACCCTGAGCTCGTCGCCCGCACCATCCGTGGCGCCCTCGTCGCCCACGAGCACAAGATGAGCGAGCGGATCATCGCCGCCATGGAGCGCCAGTCCACTGCCGTCTCCATGGACGCCGGCCAGATCGGCGCCGCCGCCCCGATCCTGACCGCCATCGAGCTGCAGGTCGAGCACTACCGCTACGCTCAGCGCCTCTCCCGCTCCACCACCCTTGAGGCGGTCTTCCCCTACTGGGTCCACGGCGCCATCCGCACCGACCTGTCCCGCCGCGAGGGCGTTGACCTGATCGACATCAACGACGCCCGCATCGACGCCTGGTTCAAGGCCCGCGGCGTGAACCCCCAGTTCGTCTACGACTGGCAGGCCCTGACCGGCGCGGCCGGCGACTTCAAGGTCTGGGGCGTCAGCCTGAAGTTCCTGCTCTACTCGGCGGGCACCTTCGTCAAGGGCGGCCAGGACGTCATCACCCTGGACACCGTCTACGACTCGACCCTGCTCGGCCAGAACGACTACACCGCCCTGTTCACCGAGGAGGGCTACCTGGTCGCCAAGCGCGGTCACGACGCCCGCGTCGTGACGGTGCCGATCAACCCTAACGGCGGCACCGGCACCGGCATCAAGCTCCTCGCCAACGGCACGGCTGACCCGGCCAAGTGATGACTCCGCGGCGGCCAGTCCCCGCCCGCCCCGTGATCGTCCCTAGCCAGTCACCGTCCAGCAAGGAGGACAGATGCCCATCATCGCACCGAAGCAGCGCATCGAGGCGCCGGCGACCAGCCCCACGACCGGCGGGTTGTTCTCCCAGTTCGCCCCCATCGAGGACTCCTCGATCCGCTGGGAGAACGGCGTCACCTGGGAGGACGTCGAGCGCGCCGACATTGGCGCCATCGGTCAGTATCAGAAGCCGGGTACCGTCAAGGGCCTGCCCAAGGTCCTGGACAAGCCCAAGGGTGTGACCCTAGAGTCCCTGGAGCCGATCACCGTCTACGCGACGTTCCGCACCACGCCTCTCGACCACACCCCGGAGGAGGCCGTCGCCATCGCTGCGCAGCGCCTCGCCCAGTACGAGGAGTTCGAGGTCGAGAAGGCCCTGTGGGCCGGGGTCGCCGGCGCCGGTCCCGCTCTGATCAAGGTCCAGGAGTGGGCCAACAACTCGGGCCCTCAGGACGCCGAGAGTGCTTGGAATGCTGCCGAGCACTACGCCCGCACTCCAGGAATCCGGCCAACGTTCCATGTCTCCCGGAGGCTGTGCGGCCTGCTGACGGCCCGCCGGATGTTCGAGTGCAAGTCGGACGGTACGTTCCGGACCAAGATGGGGACCCCCGTCGTGGCCGGGTACGGCTACGTCGACAAGCCCCCGGTCATCGTGTCCACCGGGCCGATCCTGATCTACCGGGGCGACGTCTTCACCTCAACCAACGGGGCAGGCGGCTTCGACAAGGGGACGAACGACCTGACGGCCGTCGCCGAGAGGCAGTACGTCATCGCGTACAACTACGACGACGCCTACAAGGTCGAGGTCCGCACCGATCCCGGCTCGGGCACCTACAAGCCCCGGACGTTCTGAGCCCTGATGACCTACTCACCAACTCCAACACCACGGAAGGATGCGCTGAGCCATGGCTAAGACGCACTCATACACACCAGTGCTGGGGAAGCGCATCCGCGTCACCCCGCTGGACACCTGCGGCAAGTTCGACAAGGCGCAGCACAAGCCGGTGGCCACCTCCGGCTTCGTGTCGGTCAAGCTCGCCGCCGAGGTCGAGGACGGCACGGAGATCACGGTCCGCAAGGCGGATGGCTCCCTGTGCGTCAACGAGAAGCAGTCCAACACCTTCAAGTACTTCACGGTCGAGCTCGAGTTCTGCGGCGTGAACCCATCCGTCCTAGACATCGTGACCAACGCCACGAAGTACCTGGACCACGCCGGCGACACCGCAGGCTTCAAGGTTGCCTACGGCAAGATCGAGAAGAAGTTCGCGCTGGAGCTGTGGACCGGCCTGTCCGGCCAGGCCTGTGCCGAGGGTGCTGAGGACGCCAGCGGCTACCTGCTGCTGCCCTTCATCACCGCCGGCACGATCGGCGACATCGAGGTCACGGGTGAGGACGCCATCTCGTTCTCCATGACCGGCGCCGTTACCAAGTCCGGCAACGCCTGGGGCACGGGCCCCTACGACGTGGTCAAGAAGGCCAAGCAGGGCGGCGGTGGCTTCGAGAACGCGAAGCTCCCGACCCCGCTCGACCCGCTCGACCACCTCCTCATGATCGACACGGCTCTCGCTCCACCGCCGGACAGCGACCAGCCCGTCACCATCCCCTGATACCCCTCAGAGGCACTGACAGCCCCGTAGAGCGCACAAACGCCCTGCGGGGCTGTCGCCGTACCGGCGCCCATCCAAACCCTCTCTACGGCCCTTAGGCGGCTCCTATAGGTATACTCATCCGTGCGGGCACCGCCTATAACCGGCGGCGTAGCCATCCCGCACCACGCACGCGTTGTAGGAGAGGGCATGCAGGATATCGAGAGAGGCTACGGGCCCGGAGACTGGCCGGTCTCCTACAGCGCGTGCGAGGACCTGAAGGAGTACCTGGACGAGGCCGGCAGGCCCGAGCAGCAGCACACCTTCGAGGCCATGGCGACCCAGCTGCTCTGGGAGTGGACGGGCCGCCGCTTCGGGACCGACATCGTCGTGATCCGGCCCGAGCCCGCCGACTGTGTGCCACCGCCCACCTACCAGTCCCAGGACTACCTGAGAAGCTTCCTCCCGTTCCGCCTGGGAGGCGTCCTGCACGACGTCGTGTGCGGCCTGTGCGGACCCTACTGCACTCACACTGCAGGGACTCCGGCCATCCGACTGCCTGGCAACGTCCACCGTGTGCACCAGGTCACTATCAACGGCAAGGTGCTCCCGCTGGGCGCGTACCGGCTCATCAACCACTCTGTGCTCCAGCTCACGGGACGCACCTCACCGCTCGGTCCCGATGTTCCGCTTGTATTCCCCTCGGTACAAGACCTGTCCCGGCCGACGACCGAGGAGGGCACCTGGGAGATCCGCTACTCGCAGGGCGTTCCCGTCCCCGAGGGCGGCCAGGTCGCCGCCGGCGTGCTCGCGCTCGAGCTCGCCAAGGCGGCCTGCATGGACCGGGACTGCGCGTTGCCCGCACGCCTCCAGTCGGTCACCCGCCAGGGCGTCACCGTGCAGGTGCAGGACGACTTCGACGAGATGCAGGAGGGCCGCACCGGCATCTGGCTGGTTGACTCCTGGGTCACCTCGATCCGTAAGCCGCGCCAGTCGGCTCGGGCCTACAACCCCGACGACTACGCGCGCCGGCAGCCGTCCAGCCGCCGCGGCGGGGTGATCTGGTGAGCCCCGCGCCGCGGCTTACGCGCCGTAACCGCGCCCAGAGCGAGGACTACGCGACCCTGTCGGGCCGCGTCGCCTCACCGGTGCCGTCCGTCGTCCACTCCACCGCGCTCGCCCTGCTCAAGGGCGGCGCCACCGCGCTGTCCAACGCGGTCTCGCAGGCCTACGTCGCCCCCGGCGCCGAGGTGGCCTGGGACGAGTGCTGCGCGGGGCACCTCTACGTCCGCACCGTCTCCGTCTCCCCCGTCTTCGGGCCCCGAGCCGCTGACGGCGAGGCCTGCTCGGTGCGCTACTGGGCCGCTACCTACGCCCTCGGCACGCTGCGCTGCGTCGAGGTCGTGGACGATCGGGGCCGCGGCCCCCGCCCCTTCGACCTGACGGCCGACGCGTCCGTCCTGCACCAGGACATGGCTGACCTGGGCAAGTTCCTCACGTCATCCACGAACGCGGACTCGATGGAGTGGGACGCCTCCGGGCCCGACGGCGGCTGCGTGGCCGGCGAGTGGACCTTCACCGTCCGACTCAACTGCCCGTGACGACCCTTCCGGGCTAGAGGTGTGAGATGGTTCACGTAAGAGTGCGGTTCAAGGGCCCCATCCAAGAGCACAAGGTGGCCCAGATCACTAAACAGGCCGCCCTGAAGGCTTCCAAGCGCACCCAGGGGCGCATCCAGCGCAACATCCGCGCCAAGGGGCGGGTGAACTCGGGACGGATGGTGAACTCCGTCACCATTGAGCGCGTGGCCGGCAAGCATCCCCTCAACCCAACCTTCGAGATCGGAGCCCGCACGCCCTACGCCGCCTACCAGGAGAATGGCACCCGTCCGCACGGCCCAGTCAAGGCATCTCGCATGGTCTTCACCCCGAAGGGCTCTAGCCAGGCCGTCTTTGCGAAGTGGGTCAGGGGAATCAAGGGCGCCCACTTCGTTCGTGACGCGGTACGTCTTATCAAGCCCTCTGACTTCCGTTAGAATCGCCTCATGGCTACTATCACGATCCCCGGCAAGACCCGGAAGTCCATCACCGTCGAGCTGGTCGGTACCGAGTACAAGGTCCGCCCGCCCAAGTCGTCCGTCGCAATCTTCCTCGCCCAGGCTCTCAAGGACTCCGACGAGGACGCGGAGAAGATCTTCGACGCCCTGTCGAAGTGGTGCCGTGTCCTCTTCGGCAAGGAGACCGGTGCCGAGGTCATCGCTCGGCTCAAGAACCCCGCCGACGACCTCGACATTTCCGACCTGACCGACCTCATCTCCGCCGTCATGGGGGAGGCTGGAGAGAACCCTCCTACGTAGTCCAGCGCCTCCTGGCCTCGGCCTACCGGGAGTGGGACTACATCGACGGGTTCTGCCTCGGGCACGGGATCGACCTGGAGACCCTGCCCCTGAACCGGTTCTGCCACGTCATGTGGTGGATCCTGACCCGCAACGCCGAGGACGAGGGCGCTACCGAGAAGCTGAAGAGGGACCTGTGGCTCCCGCCCAAGGGCGTAGAGGTCACCGACCAGCGCAGCCCGTGGTACTCGGGCAACGAGTCGTCAGGCTTCGGGTCCCTTAAGTCGGCCCTCGGGATGTGACAGCACCTATAGGACACGCCTATGCGGGCGGTATCATGGCCTCAGACAGGAGTCGGGCCGCGATGCCGCCCGCTCGACGTACGAGCGGGGAGGGTAGCCCGTGGCAGACAAGATCGGCGAGGTCGTCGTAGAGGTCGGCGCTGACGCGCGCGACTTCCGCGGCGACGCTGAGCGGGGCATCGAGAAGAGCCTCAAGAAGATCGGCAAGCGGATCGAGCGCGCCGCCGAGAAGTGGGCGCGCGAGATGCGCGACTCGGTCAAGGACGCCCTGGACGGCCTCGTGCTCCAGGTCAACGCCAGGATCGACCCGAAGGACCTCCGCCGCATCGAGACGGCCATCGCTCAAACGAAGGCCACCCCCGACGTCGATATTTCCAAGCGCGACCTGGAGGAGATCAAGCAGAAGCTCCGCCAGGCCGACTGGCGCACGCCGGTCAGGCCGGTCCTCGACGACAACGCAGTGGCCAAGCTGGGCCGCGAGCTCGACGAGATGCGGGCCGCGATCAAGGCCCGCGTGGATCTCGACGAGAAGTCCCGTCAGAAGGCCCTTGACGCCATCCGCAAGACCGAGGCGGCCATCGACGCCAAGATCGAGGTCGACGGCAAGGACGTCGCCGAGATCAAGGAGCGCATCGCCAACATCAAGTCGGACATCCGCGTGGACGTCTCCTTGGAGAAGGCCGCCCAGCGCAAGCTCAAGGAGCAGATCGCCAAGATCGACGCGCAGCTGAAGGCGGATGCTGAGCTCTCCGACGCCTCCAGGAAGAAGCTCCAGGCGGAGCTGAAGAAGCTTGGCGGCGACATCGAGGCCCACGCCCACCTGTCCGAGGCATCCAAGAGGAAGCTGAAGCACGAGCTCAACAAGCTCGACGGCAAGGCCACCGTCAACGCGGACCTCGATGACGGCAAGGCCCGCTTCGACCTGGCCCGGCTGACCAAGAAGCCGCGTTACATCGACATCCACGTGCGCCTGGCTAAGGCGTCGCTGGCGAAAGTCGCTACCCAGCTGAAGGCCCTTGCCGGCGGGAACATCTTCGGCAACCTGAAGAACTCGCTGAACGACATCTTCACCAACCTGGACACCTTCTCGGTGAAAATGGCTGGCATGGGCACTGCCGTCCTCGGGCTGACCTCCGTCGTGGGCGCCGGCCTCGGCACGATCTCCCAGTTCGGGCTAGGCATCGCCCATTCGCTCCCGGCTTTGCTCGCCATGCCGGGCATCCTGGGCGCCGCGGCGGCAGGAATTGGCATCTTTGCCGTAGCTATGAAGGACGCCTCCACAGTTCTGGAGGACCTAGGTCCCAGGTTCACCGCACTCCAGGAGACAATCTCCACCAACTTCTGGGGCGAGGCCGCCGACGCGGTTCGCGCCTTCGCCAACAACGCCCTGGACGCGCTCACCCCCTCGATCGAAAACGTCGCGGCGGAGATGGGCATGATGACGGCGGCTGTTGCGGACGCCGCCACCGAGCACATCCCCGGCTTCCAGGCGTCGCTCGGCTACCTGGCCGAGGCGATGAACATCGGCGGCGACGGCGCGGGAGCCTTCACCGACGCCCTACTCACGCTGGGCGAGACCGGTGCGAAGTACCTGCCGTCGATCGCCGAGTGGGCCAATGGCGTGGCCTACTCGTTCCAGTCGTGGGTGCAGGCCAAGGTCGCCTCCGGCGAGATGGACCAGGCCATCCAGTCCGCCGCCAAGACCTTCGGGACGCTGAAGAACATCGTCTTCGACCTGGCCGGCATCCTGGGCGGAGTCTTCTCCGCCATGGCCTCAGGCTCGGCCCCGATCGACTCCATCGCCGCAGCCCTCGACAGTGCCAACAAGGCGGTCAACGGTCCGCTGTGGCAGGGAACCCTGTCCCAGATCTTCAGCGCGATGGGCACGGCCGCGTCCTACGCCTTCCAAGGCGTCGGCTCGCTCGGCCAGGCGTTCGTGTCCCTGGCCCCGACCCTCTCCACGATCCTTCCGCTGGTCGGCCAGATCATCGAGACCGGCCTCAACGGCATCTCTCTGGCTCTCCAGAACCCCGCCTTCCAGGGCGGCCTGGAGTCGTTCTTCCAGAACGTGCTGATCGCTGTCCAGGCACTTGCCCCGGCCATGCCCGCCCTGGGCGAGGCGTTCGGCGCGCTGGCGACCGTCGGCGGCGAGCTGCTGGCGGCCGTTGCTCCGCTCATTGCACAGCTGGTGGAGCAGCTGGCGCCTGTGATGACTCAGCTGGCCGAGCTGCTGGCCCCGATCATCGAGCAGCTGGGCGCAGCGCTCATGCCCGTCATCCAGGCTCTCGGCCCCGTGCTGTCGGCCCTGTTCGCGGTCCTGGGCCCGCTCATCAACGATCTGCTGGCGGCGATCGTCCCGGCCATCGGCCCGATCGTAAGCGCGCTGTCGGCTGCCCTGATCCCGGCCTTCCAGCTGGTGGGGACGACGGTGCAGGCCCTCATGCCGATCGTCATCCCGATCATCAACATCATCCGGGACGCCTTCGTCAACATGATGAGAGTCATCCAGGGCATCGTCAACGTCGTCATGGGTATCATCACGGGCAACTGGTCCCAGGCGTGGAACGGGATCAAGCAAATCGGCACGGGGGTGTGGGACTACATCAAGTCGGCGTTCTCCAACTTCGGCCAGCTGATCGTAGGAATAGCCCAGGCGGCGTGGAACCTTCTCGGGAGCGTCATCTCCGGCGGGTGGAACCTCATCCAGTCCGGATCCTCGGCCGCATGGAACGGGATCACGTCCACGATCTCCTCTGGGGTCAGTCGCGCAGTGAACTTAGTGAGGAGCCTGCCGAACAGCATCCGCAACATCTTCTCCGACGCGGGCTCCTGGCTGCTGAGCGCCGGTAAGAACATCATCAACGGCCTCCTGAACGGGATCTCGTCAATGATCGGGGCGGTCAAGAACAAGCTGAGCAGTCTGACCAGCATGCTCCCGTCCTGGAAGGGCCCCGCCCCCGTCGACAAGGTCCTGCTCACTCCTGCCGGTGAGATGATCATGCAGGGCCTTATCAGGGGCCTGGAGAGCCAGTACGGCGCCGTGCGCTCCTCTCTCCAGGGCCTCACCGAGGACCTGGCCAAGCCCGCCACGATCGGTCTCAGCGCCGACGTGCAGCCCCTCCCCGCCCGCGCCTCGGCCGGCCGGCCGAACCCTGCCCCGGAGTCCTCCGGATCGTTTGATAAGGGAAGCCGATCAGGCGCTACAATCAACATCACCAACAACTATCCGCAGGCCAAGCCGGACTCGAAGACTCGGGACGAGGTAGCCGAGGGGCTGCGGCTGGCCGCGATCATCTGAGGAGGGTCACCCACCCATGGCCATCTACTCACTGGACGGCACCGATCTTGACGACGTGCGCCAGCGCTGGGTGCTCGCCGAGGGGACGACGTTGTCGACCCGCGGCGAGCCCTGGAACGCCTCCGTGGACATCCCTGGGCGGTTCGGGGTGCTGCCGATCGCGCCGTCCGTGCTGAAGTCCGCCACCGTCGCCCTGAAGTTCACCGTGTTCTCCTGGACCGACGGCCGTAACGGGAACCGCTGCAAGGAGGGACTGGAGGTCCTGGAGCGCAACTACCAGGACCTCCTGCGACGCCTGTACGCCTTCGGTCGCCTCCAGACCCTCCAGTACACGCCGAAGGGCTCCCCCGCGAGGGAGGCGCGAGTCCGGCCCACGTCCTCCGTCGAGCCCGCCTTCGACCCGCACTCCGAGACGATCACGTTCGCCGTCACCTACGAGATCGTCTCCGGACTGTGGCGCGGGACGGCGGACATCGAGGCGCCCCTGACGGACATGTCGGCGTTCAACGGCTGCGTGATGCCGATCCCCGACGGGAAGCTCCTCCTTGAGCCGACCGCTCCGACCTGTACTGTCAAAGACAGCGTCTCGGGCACGTCGCTCACCTTTACCGGCACCCTGAACGGCGGCGAGCACCTGCTGGTGGACATCGCCAAGTATCGGGCCTGGAAGAACCCCTCCTCAAGGTGGGAGCCGGTATCGGGGTCCCGCTCCGCCGACGGCGAGATCTCGATGAGTCCGGGAGGCTTCCGAGCCACGCCCAACGCTGATGGCCGTATCTCGATGACGCTGACCGGCACGTCCGGCCGCTTCCGCGGAAGGATGGCCTACTGATGCCCCGCGACCACGCCTTCGCGCGCGGCATGTCCATGCGCTACGTCGCCTACGAGCAGGCCGGCGCCCGTCTGGGAGTGCTGCCTGACGCCCTGGCGGGCACGTTCACGTGCCCTCGCCAGGCCACCCCCTCGCTCACCCTGTCATACCCGAACGGGGACATGGGCGTGCGCGGCGGCCTGCTCGACTCCGCCGTGGAGATCGCCGTCGAGCTCTGCTACGACGGGCAGACCTGGCACGAGCCGTACAACGCCCGCTTCACCAACCTGTCCTCCGAGTGGAACCTGATCGACGACGGCACCGAGCGCCGCCATGCCGACCTGATCCACATCGGGCACCGGCTGGAGGGGGCCCTCGTCTGGAACGTCCCGTTCAACTCCATGGACAAGGACGGTAAGTACAAGTTCAACTCCCGCAACGCCGGCGAGATCCTGCGCACCGTGTGGGACGCCGCGGTCAAGCGCGGTTGGGGCGCGGGCCTGACTCTCGACGTCAGCACCTCCATCGACTCGGCCGGCCAGGGCTGGGCGTTCCAGACGACCATCGCCTTCGACCCCTCAGTCTCCATCAAGTCGATCCTCGACACGCTCATGAACATGGGCATGATCGACTACCGGTGGCGCGGTCGCACTCTCCAGGTCTACAACGCCGACTCCGCCCTGAAGCGCGAGAACCTAGACGTCGTGTGGCGCCTGAGCGCCGGCACGACGTCGGCCCCGGAGAAGCTGGACTGGTCCCAGCTGTGCACCCACGTCCTCGTGAAGGGGGACGAGGGGCGCACCTGGACCTTCCTCAACCCGGAGGCCCCTGCGGGGATGCCTCGCACCGAGAAGGTCGTCAGCGCCGGCGGCGTTGAGCTCGAGGCCACGGCCCGGCGCGTGGCGGACCTGACGCTGAAGACCGGCGCCACTCCGGCGGCGGAGGTGAAGCGCGAGTGGGAGGCCGACGACCTGCAGTGGCTACCCTTCGAGGACTACGGCCTGGGCGACTGGATCAAGGTCGAGCGAGGCAACGGCCTGGAGCGGATGCGCGTCACTCAGATCTCGATCTCGGTGACAGAGACCGGGCGCTGCCAGGGGCACACGACCTTCGGGACCATGCTCGACGACGTCCTCTCCCGCCTCGCCAAGCGCCAGAAAGGCGTGCTGGGCGCGGTCAACTCCGACGGCAAGAACCCCCGCCCCGAGACCCCCAACAACAAGAACGCCCCGGCTGCCCCTCAGGGGCTGATCGTCACGTCGGCCGCCGTCATCGGCGCTCAGGGCGATGCCGAGGCCGTCGCCACGATCCAGTGGCAGGCCGTCTCCACCGACACGGCCGGAGTGGCCGTGGACGTGACCGGCTACGACATCTCGGTCAGGGAGGTCCCCTTCCAGGCCGGGCGTCTGAACACGTCCAAGGACACTACCGGCGAGGTGTCCGGGCTGATCCCCGGCAAGAAGTACGCCTTCAGCGTGCGCGCCGTCACCCGGGAGACCCTGGGCGTGTGGTCCCCGGAGATCATCGAGACGATGGCTACCGACGTCACTCCACCGCCGGTGCCGCCGCCACCGCGCCTGTCGCAGACTCTCGGTGTGCTCAACGTGGGCTGGTTGATGATCGGCGAGAACGGGGAGGGCATGCCCGCCGACTTCGCGGGAGCGGAGGTGAGCGTGCAGCTTCCTGGCGTGGCCCCCGGAGTGTTCAGCACGATGCCCACCCCGGTGCAGCGGATCTCCCTGGCCGGTCTGGAGATGCGCGAGTACGAGGTGCGGATGCGCACCTACGACCGCGCCGGGAACCGCTCGGCATGGGGCAACCCCTCCAAGATCACGCTGAAGCAGAACATCGACGCCGACGCCATCGCGAAGCAGGTCGAGGACAGGCTCAAGGGCAGTGACGCTATGCAGCAGGCGGCCCGCGAGGGAACCCTCAAGGAGATGAAGCACCTGACCGAGGCCATGACTCAGGTCGCCACCAACCTCGTATCGTCAGGCCCCGTTCCGCCAGATAGTGGGACAATAGGGTCCAGCATGTGGATCGCACCCGATGGACGGATCTTCGTCCTCAGAGCTGAAGGAGACAGGTAATGCAGCCATACGCAGCCGCTAAGCAGTGGCGGGACGGGTTCGGAGCGAACGAGACCCGCATCACCGCCGCCGACCTCATCCACATCGAGGATGGCATCAGCGCCGCCACCCAGGGCGTTACCAACCTGGAGACCAAGGTTGCCGGTCAGCCGGCCGAGATCCTGAAGCAGGTCCAGGACATCGCCCAGGGCATCCGTACGGCGCTGGACAAGGCGATCCCTGTCGGGACGATCGCCCTGTTCGGGGCCGAGAGGGACCCGGAGGGCTGGCTGAGGTGTGACGGCCGCCTCCTGGACCGCAACGCCTACGCGAAGCTCTTCGCCGTCATCGGGACCACGCACGGGTTCACCAACTCCAGCAACTTCCGCCTTCCGGACATCCGGGAGCGCTCCGCGGTCGGCTCGGGCACGAAGTACAGCATCGGCGACAAGGGCGGTAACGCCACCGTAACCCTGTCCATCAACCAGATGCCCGCCCACACTCACCAGATCGGTGAGGTCGAGGACGCGGACCGCCGCTTCCAGTCCCGCACCTCGAGTCAGGACATCGGCATCGGCACCAGCGGCTACACCTACCTGACCTCCACCGGCAACAACGCAGGCGGGCGCAGCCCGATCGCGACGTCTGTCGGCGGGTCCCAGCCCGTCGACATCCGCAGCCCGTACATCGGCCTGCCCTACATCATCAAGGTGTCCTGATGCCCGGACCCACTAAGCCTTTCCTCTCCCCCGCGGAGGCGCGCGGGGGTCAGTACGTAACCGTCCCCGCGTTCGCCACCCCCGGACACTCGTCCCCGTCAAACACGAGGGACGCTCCGGGCTCAACCATCGTCTACTCCCCGAAGGGGTGGCGCTGGGAGGAGGCCGGTGACGACTACTCCAAGGTGGTCTCCAAGCTGACCGCCGCCACGATGGAGTCCGCGGTGCGCCGCGTCAAGACGTCCTTCGGGGAGGTCTTCTACATCCGCGGAACCTCCGGCACGATTCCGCCTTTCGGAGGAGCCGCCGTCGGCGACACCTGCCGTGTCCAGGACGCCCAGACTCTGAACATCGTGGCGGAGTGGCGCTGGGACGGCGCGCACTGGGAGCGTATGCGGGTCACGAGCGAGCAGATCAGCAACCTTGACGTCGGCAGGCTGACGGCCGGGTCGGCCAACATCCCCGAGATCGCCGCCCGGAAGATCGCCTCCGACGTCGGGCGGTTCCTGGAGATCACTACCGACCAGCTCACGGTCACCGGCAACGCCTCCTTCGTTAACGCGACCGCCCACCACGTGTGGACGGAGATCGTCACGGCGGGCCAGGGCGAGTTCGAGCAGATCAAGGCAGGCATGCTGGCCGCCAACTCCGTGAACGCCTCCAACATTCAGGGTGGCGCGATCGACGGGCAGGTCATCACCGGGGCCACGGTCCAGACCGATCGAACGCGCAACAGTGGGATCAAGATCGACTCGGCCGGAATCCGCGCCTACACCAGCTCGGGTCGAGACACGTCCTTTGAGGTGAACGCCGCCACCGGTAAGGTGAAGGTGCTCGGTGAGGTTGGCATCGAGGACACGTGGTCTGTTGCAAAGTTCATCGACATCGTCGAGGACGCGAGCGGTAACGATGTCGGCCGGCGCGGCGACCGTTGGGGCGTCGGCCTCTACATGAACAAGCGGAACGCGCCGTATAAACTCCCTGCGCTCGTCACCTTCAAGGAGGACCCAACCAACCGGGGGGGCATCCTCTACTTGCAGGCTCCCTCAAGCAGCACCGACTCTTCCCCTAACATACGGCTATCCAATACAGGCTTTTACGCCTACAGCGGCAAAGACGGGGCCTGGAGCCTCGGAGTCTACAACACTGGGTTCAACGCCGGCGCGCGGGGCTCGGGGACTATCGCGGTCAACAACTACTCGGCCACCATCACCGTGGGCGGGTACGACCCTCATCTCTACCTTCAGGGGCAGATTTTCTGGCTCCGGGCCCCGCAGGACAGGTGGAAGTCGGTGTGGGTGAACAATACCGCCGCGATCCTCGGGTGGGATCAGAACCACCAGGCCGTCGTGGATCGAAACGGATTCCGCGGGGTTGGGGGCAAGGACTTCATCATGCGCGTGCCCGGTGAGTGGCAGAAGCGCCACATGATGCTCAGGCACTCCTCCACTGAGTCACCCTACGACGGGATCGAATACTGGGAGAACGTCACACTCGACTCCAACGGTCATGCCACGTGGGTGCTGCCGGACTATGTACCCAAGATTGCTTCTCCTGCCGCGCCGTGGGTGGTTCTGACGTCGTCCACGGCGACCGCGACCATCGTCAAGACCGGATATGGGGCGGGCGCTTCCCCGTGGTCGGTTGAGGTGGTGGGACGCCCGGGGGAGGTTGTCGCGGTCCTCGTCAAGGGGGCCAGGCAGCTCGACGAGTGGGACCCTGAGACCGATCATGTCGGCCTCCGTGATCGGGCCACAGAGCTAGTGTGGGAGATCCCCCCAGTGGCAGCCCCATACGAAGATAACGGGCATGTGACGTATGATGACAATGGGGGCTACGGCCCAGCACCCAAACCACCGGACACCTCTCAGGAGAATAAATGACAACCCAGGAATCCCAGGTCGACGCTGTGGCGGTAATCAATGCCCTGTCTGCCGAGGTTGCTCGCCTCACGCAGCGCGCGGTGATCGCCGAGACCCGGTGCGCTGACCTTGAAGCACAGATCAACAAGGAGAATAAGTGACAGTACAGTCAGTTACTGCCGAGATCGCGCGAGAAATCTGTGACAACCAGCCGGTTGGCTACAGCCAGGGCGAGGACCGGCGCAGTTGGTACGCCGCCGCTGACGCCCATGGTCGGGTCTCCAGCCCACAGAGCGCGGACTGTTCGAGCCTGGTCGCCGGGTCGATCTCCTACGGCCTCCACCACACGTACGGCGTGCCCTGGGGCCACCAGGCGCTCCTCGAGCCGAACGATTTCTGGACTGGGAACCTCCGGGCTGGTATGGAGGCCCGCGGTTTCGAGGAAGTCAACTGGCCGGACGAGAACCTGACTCCGGACGGCGGCTTCCAGGTCGGCGACATCGTCCTGTCCGCGGCGAATGAGGGCGGTGTCGGCCACGTCATCGTCATCGTCGAGAACGGCTACGACCCGCTTGAGTCGGAGGCGTGGATCGCCGAGACCGGCGACATATACGGCGAGCGCGGCGACCAGACCGGCCAGGAGACCCGCACCGCCCGCTACTCCACGCACCCGCACACTCAGCGCGGCGCGTGGACATCCTGCCACCGATTCAACGGGGCCAAGTTCCTCCAGCAGTGGCCCGCCTTCGCGAAGTGGAAGGCTTCGACTCCGGCTCCCCGGCCGGCCGCGCCGGCGTCTCAGACAGCCGCGCCGCAGCACGCCCACGGCATCGACATCTCCAGTCACCAGGCCGGCCTGAACGTGGCAGGGATCTGGGCCGACTTCGTGATCGTCAAAGCCACCGAGGACGACGACTACGTCAACCCGTACATGGTGTCTCAGGCCAACGCCACGCTGGCGGCCTCGAAGCGGCTGGGCTTCTACCACTTCGCCCGCCCCGGCGACGCAGCCGCTCAGGCCCGGTACTTCGTGTCCGCCGTCGGGAACTTCCGCAGCAAAGCCACCCTGTGGCTCGACTGGGAGGACAACGCGGTGCCGCTGGGGCCGGGCTGGGCGAAGGCGTTCCTGGACACTGTTCGGTCGCTGACGGGCTCCACGCCTGGCATCTACATGAACGGCAGCGCCGTGGGCGGCTACGACTGGTCGGCCGTCGCCTCCCAGTACCCGCTCTGGTACGCCGGCGGCCCGAACTACTCGGACTACGGCCGGCCCTACTCGGACCCAGTTGTCCCGAGCGTCCCCTACTGGGGAAGTCCGTTGATGCACCAGTACACGGAGGACGGTAGCCTGCCCGGCTACTCGGGCACGCTGGACCTTAACCGGCTTCGCGACCGCTCCGCATGGGACCGGATGATCAACGGTGGCTCCGTCACCTCCGCGCCCGCCGCTCCAGCCGCTTCCGCGCCGTCGGCAAGCCCCTACACCGGCAAGAAGAACAGGAGCGACGGCCAGAGTGAGCTCGCCTGCAACGGGGTCTTTGGCATCGCGACCATCGGGCGTCTCCAGCAGGTCATGGGGACCACGATCGACGGCGTCCTTGACGAGGGCGGCTCGCCCGCCGTCACCCGCCTCCAGGCGTTCCTGAACGCCGCCGTCCCGGCAGACACTCAGACCGCACTGAACGACGCCTCCCGCCTGGCTGAGGACGGCGTCCTCGGACCGGACACGTGGCGCACGCTCCAGTTCCTCATCATGGCCTGGCACAAGGAGTACCTGCCCGACGGCTGGGACTTCGCGGACTGGGTCGACGGCGAGCCGGGCACCGCCACGATCGGCGCTCTCCAGCGGGCGCTGAACAACTCCAAGGCCAACTCTCGGAGGCTGTGGTGAGGCCGTGACATCGTCGTGACCTATTGAAGGCTCACAGACTCATAGGGATACACTAAGGGCGGGGACTCACGAAGGTCCCCGCCCTTACCTATGGAAGGAGAACATGTGAAGTACGCAACCGCGACGTTCTGGGAGGGTCTGGCCGAGCGTGCCATCTCCACCTTTGCGCAGTCCCTCGTGGGCGCCTTCGGTGTCGGTTCCTCGCTCTTCGGCCTGGACTGGAAGGGCGCTCTTGGCATCGCCGGCGCGGCTGCCCTGGCCTCGGTCCTGAAGTCGTTCTCCCTGCCTGAGGAGACCGACCGCGCCGTGGCCTCGGCCGAGGTGGAGGCCTACAACCCCCGCCACGCCTCCGGCCTGGCCGGCTGAGGTAGTCCCGTGGATTCAGCAGGGCAGTCCTCGCCGATCCTCGCAGTGCTCGCCTCGCCGGAGGTCATCACGGCGGGGACCGCCCTGCTGGCCGCCCTCATCACCTGGCTCAGGGCCACGATCAACAAGCAGCAGAAGCGCCTGGAGGAGAGGATGACGCGGATGAGCGCCCACGTAGTGAGGGCGGCCAATGCCGCGGAGTCGGCCTCGGAGGGCGTCCACAACAACCACAGCTCGAACCTCAGGGACGACCTCGACTCCAAGTTCGGGCAGGTCCTCGACGGGCTGGCCCGCCTGACGGCGTCGGTCGACGACCTCCGCGAGTCGGATCGTCAGCACGACGCCCGCATGGCCCGACTGGAGACTCAGATAGAGGGCGTCCGCAATGACGCCCGTACTGATAGGTCCCACCTGTACACGGAGGTCCAGTCATTACATGATCGTATTGATAGGGTAAAGACTGAGACGAAACCGTTACGTCAGGAGCCCCGATGACCTCCCCCACCGCAACGATCACCGGCCGCGTCGTAGGCCCTGACGGCCTGGGGCGTCTGGGCCGGATCACCTTCACTCCCGCCAGTCTCGGCGCCCCGCTCCCAGCGCGGGACATCGTCGCAGGTCGGGCGTCGATCCGCATCGACACTGACGGATATCTGGTAGGCCCGTCTGGCCGGACGGTCACTATCTCTCCTGGAAACTATGAGATAGATCTCAATATCCCGGGAGACCTCGGAGCCCATGTCCGGACAACTCGGACCCTGGCCGACGGTGATGTGCTTAACATTGCGGACCTTCTCACTGCGGTGCCCGCCCCCCCGCCTCCGCCGCCCAACCCTCCCCAGCCGCCCAGCCCATCGCCGGACCCTGGCGCCAGGGGTGTCCGCATTGCGGGACAGCCCGGTATCCTTGAGGCTATCAATAGGTCTGAAGTCATAGACCTAGGCAATGGAGTACTCACCTGGAGGTAGACGGCTATGGCCGATCTCACATGGTACAGCCGCGAGGGCGCCGACCAGCGATTCCTGACGAAGGCCGAGGGTGCTGGCCTGGCGACCAAGTCCGAGGTCACTCAGGGTGACGCAGCACTTAGCGGTCGGCTCGACGCCGTTGAGGCCACGGCCGGGGCCGCGCTCCCCTCTACCACGGCAGCCTCCACCTACGCCACGAAGGTCGAGGTGGAGGCCGTCAAGCAGTCCATCCCCCAGGTCCCGGCGGCTCCGGACCTGTCTGGCTACGCCACGAAGGTTGAGATGCAGGCCGCCGACGGCGCGCTCGGCCAGCGCATCGACACCGTCTCCGGCGTCGCCTCCGCCGCGGCCACTAAGGCCGAGCTGGCGCAGTACGCGACCACCGCGGCCGTCGCCAGTACCTACGCCACCAAGGAGTCCCTGACCGGCTACCTAACCACCTCCGACGCCGAGAGCACCTACGCCACGAAGGCGGCCCTCGCTCAGGCCCAGCTAGGTGGCGGCGGCCAGGCCCCGGACCTCTCGGGACTCGCCACCAAGGCCGAGGTGCACCAGGCCGACTCCGCCCTTGGCGCCCGCATCGATCAGGTCAAGACGACCGCCGAGGGCGCCCTACCCAAGACCGAGGCCGCTACCGCCTACGCCACCAAGGCGGAAGTGGGGGGCGTACGCACCCTGGCAGAGGGGGCGCTCCCCAAGGCGGAGGCCTCCACCAAGTACGCCTCCAAGGAGGACCTGAAGGGCTACCTCACCTCTACGGCGGCGGGGGCGACTTACGCGACCAAGTCGGACCTGGAAGGAGTCCGCGCCGCCATTCCCCCGGCCACGCCGGCCCCCGACCTGTCGCCCTACCTGCGCTCAGCCGACGCCGCCAGCACGTACGCGACGAAGTCCTCTCTGGCCGACTACGTCACCCGCTCCGACGCCGATCAGCTGTACGCCTCCAACGACAACCTTCAGCGTGAGCTCAGTCAGAAGGCCGGCCTGACTGACCTGAACGACGTCACCCGGCGAGTCGACTCCCTCGGGGCCGCGCTCTCGCCCTTCAAGCCCGGCGAGCGCTACTACTCCCCGGTGACGTATTTCTGGCCCGACTACTACGACGACGGCAAGCCCGGCAAGACCTCGAAGTGGGCGCAGATCCTGAAGTTCGCCGGCTCCCTCGGCATCGTCATCCTGAACCGCAACAGCGGCAACTGGGACGAGTTCAACGTCGACTTCAAGAAACAGGCCGCCCTCGCGCTCGCCGCCGGCGCGAAGCGTGCCGTGTTCTACGTCAAGACCCAGTACCTCGCCGCGACCCTCCCGGCCGGAGACCCCGGCCGCAACAACGTCCCCAACGTCGACAAGTACACGCCGGACTACATCCTCGGCCAGATCGAGAAGGCCCGAACCCAGTACGGGGACGTCTGTCAGGGCGTGTTCCTGGACGAGACGATCAACGGCTGGGGCGCACAGGCCGGCCGCGTCCCCGCCTACAAGTCCCTGATCGACAAGATCAGGGCCAAGTACGGCAAGGACTTCCTCATCGTCGTCAACTCGGGCTCGAACATCTCCGAGGACATGTGCAAGCTCGACTTCGACGTGTGCATGATGTTCGAGAAGGACGCAACAGCGTTCCTGAACGAGGACCCCGGCACCCCGATTCTCCCGGACCATATGAAGGCGTACCCGTCCACGCGCTGGTGGGCAGTCGTCCATGGAGTCACCTCGGAGAACTACCGGAAGGTGTTCGACAAGGCGGACAAGCTCGGCATCGCCCACCTGTACATCACGGACGGGCAGCTGCGAGAGGATCCGCAGCAGGGCGGTCAGTGGGAGCCCGTGGGCAACCCCTACGCGAACCCGCCCTCAAACCACATCCTTGAGCTCGTGGTGCCGTGGCTGAGGGGCTACCTTCCGCTGAAGCTTGAGGTGGATGACCTTCGGTCCCGCCCCAAGGTCCTCTCCCTCGGCAAACACGAGGCGGTCCCGGCCGGGACGCCTGCAGGAACGATCATCGTCAGGAAGGACGCGTAGTGGCAGACAGTATCCTCCCCGCCATCGGGGACTGGTGGTGGTCGAAGGGGACGAGGCGGGGCACCTCGGTGTACCTATCCGCCGGCGCCTCGACCACCCCCTACGACGGCGCGGCCGCCCCTGCCGGGTCACGGAAGTTCACTATCGAGGTCACCTACACCTCAGGCAGCTCCAACCAGATCGACGTCCGAGTCAACTGGTTCAACGAGGCCAAGGCCAAGGTATCGGGCCCCTTCGACATCAAGACCTTCGACCTGTCCCCCGCCCAGGCTGGAACGGCCCTGCTGGAGGTGGAGCTGCCCGCTAACCCGAACCCACGGTGGCTCCCGTCCCTGCTCGTCCCGGCCAGCGCTCACGATATCCTCGTCCACTCGCTGAAGGTCTATGAGACCCCGGCCCCGCAGGGTCCTGTGACTACCGTGTGGAACGGTACCGACGAGATCGGGGTCGTCGTCACCGTGTGGGACGGCGCCAACGAGCTTCCAGCTACTGTAGAGATTCAGGCCTAAGGAGAGACATGGCAGACGAGAAGCCTCAGAACGGGTACTGCGGACCGTCGCAGGTGACGATCAACATCGGCACGTCCGGCGTCAAGATCAACGACAGTACACAGGCCACGCCCTCCCCCACTCCCGGCGTGGACCTGACCAAGTACGTCACCCGCGAAGTGGCGGACTCCATCTACGCTCCGAGGACTCTGGTCGACTACGTCGGAGACGTGGCCCGTAAGGCAGCGGAGGCGGCCGCCGAGGCGAAGTCCAAGGTGCTGGTCATCGACCCCGGCTTCCCGGTCCCCGCGGGCACTCCTCGTGGCACCCTCGTGGCCCGCCCACGTCGGATCATGGAGGTGGATCACCAGCATTTCGCTCCCATCTCGGCGTGGCCCCGCTTCGCGGGTGTCACCCTCGAGAACGACGGCCTGCACGTCCCCGGCGCGGCCGGGTTCCAGCCGAGCCTGGAGCAGATGCTCCCCTCGGTAGGAACATGGCAGATCGACATCTCCTACACCTGGAAGCCGAACTTCGACGAGAAGGAGGAGGCGATTCCCGTCTACAACGTGCGCACCTGGGACGAGTTCGGCAACGGCGAGGTCAAGCAGGACGAGGGGCAGCAGATCGGCGAGATCGTCCTGAAGGCCGGCGAGCACCAGGCCTCCACGCTGCGGGTCAAGCCTGCTGAGTTGGACCCGAAGGCGACAGGCCTGTGGGCGCCGCGGATCCAGGCCCCGGCGAACGGGTTCATCGTGCACGGTCTGTCTGTGGACTACATCTCACAGCAGGACTGATCCGGACAAGCCGAGGCCCCGCCGCACTGGATGCGGCGGGGCCCTGTTTCACGTGAAACTCAGGAGTAGAGCTCCCAGGTCGAGGCGTTCCCGCCCCGAGCCTCGAAGGTGAGGATTGCCGGCTTGGTGGAGTCCCCGGAGACGTTCGTCCACCAGTCGGACCCGCGGTCGGCGGAGGGGCAGGAGATGATCCAGCGGGCGTCCCCGACCTGGCGTACGCCGAAGTTGTGCCAGTGCCCATGGACCAGGATCCTGGCGTCGTAGAGGCCGCTCCTACGGCCGAACGCGAGGTCCCTGAACCACGTGGGCACCTTGCTCTGCGAGCCCGCCAGGTGGCCGTGTGTGAAGCCGATGCGGGTGCCGTCCGCGGCGTCCACGGTGACGGCCTCCTCCCACTTCTCAGGGCGGAAGAACTTCACGTGCCCGAAGCCGGCGCGGTCCTCGATGATGTCCTCGATGTTCCTCGAGATCATGATGCCGAAGTCGTCGTCCGGGGCATTGGCTCGGCTGTTCTTGCCGGTCCCGACGCGTACAGCGCAGTGGTTGGACGGGACGGCCACGTAGTAGAGCGACTCGCACAGTGGGGCGAGCAGGCGAACGGCCTCAGCGTAGAGGCGCTGCACAGTGCGAATCTGATCGGTCAGGCTGAGGTCGTTGGTCTGCGCCTGGCTGGCGACGTTCCAGAACCCCTCCGTGGAGTCGCCCACGTCGGCCAGGATGATGCGTTCGTACCTGCCTACGTTCTCGATGTCATGGGCGATGTCGTTGATCGCCCGGCGCACGAGCCGGACGGTGTCCTCGGTGCCCCCGCCGCTCTGAGTTTTACCCACCTGGAAATCTGCCATGCAGACAATTAATGTCTCCCCCTTGTCGAGGAGCCGGGCAGGTTTTGGCAGTAGCGGCTCCCGGAAGACGGGCTCCAGGTCCTCGAACGAGAGTCGCCTCGCCTCCTCTAGCTCCAAGGTGCCGGGGCGATACTCGATCTTCTCGTAGGAGCCGTCGGCGAGGCGGACCGTCTTTCCGCGCTTCGTGATGGCGCCGACGGGGAGGTCGAAGAACTCGTCCCGGCTGAGCTCATCCCGGCTCTTGCGCTTCAGAGCGCGGCGATGGCGGCGCACGGTTGCCTCGGAGGTATTGAACTCCTCGGCCAGGTCGATGTTCGTCTTGCGCTCACGCTCAGGGAGCGCGTCATTGGCGATGATCGCCTCGTCCAGCGGGCTCATGGGTCTCCTATCTAGGCTTGCCGGGATGCTGAGGGAAGTCTATCCCCGTCCCCAGCCTTTTCCACAAATCGGCCGCTGAATTGAGACCATAGTTGCGTAGATCACGTATTGAATCTTGTGAGGGGGTGGTCCCCGCCCCACTACCGCGGTACAGTCGATGCAGGTCGAGATACGACCACTCAGCAGTTAGGTACCGCCATGAAGAACCAATACGAGTACACGATCAACTCCACCGACGACATCCGCAAGGCCCTGAACGAGGCCGAGCGCGAGAGGTACGGGCTCAACTACTACAACTCGGTCTTCTACCTCCGAGGCACCGCCGGCGAGGCCATCTCAGTAGATGACTCCCTGGCTAACCTCCACGTCGTGGCCTGCGGCCCCGCATCGGTCCGGGTCTCCGGGGAGGGTGAGACGACTGTCATCGCCGAGGGGTCCGCCGTTGTCTACGCAATCGAGAGAGGGATCGTGGACGCTTACGACTCGGCCACCGTCTACGCCTACGATCGCTCCGAGGTGGTCGTCCAAATGGATGCGGCCGTATACGTAGCCTCAGACGACGCGGACGTCGAAGCCTGGGGAGACTCTAAGGTCTACCTCCCGGCCGAAGGTTTGGTAGGCTCACGGGCCGAAGTCCGTGTAAATGGCAACGCCAAAATCCTCCGAGGCACCGGCACGCCTACCGAGGCCCTTAACTGATAGGAGAATCCAATGACATCCCTCTCTACCAATCACCTCGCCTTCCCCGGCAACTTCAACCCCCTGACCGAGCGTCGCGTGTCCGCCCAGTCCTGGGCCAACGCCCTTCGTCCCTACCTGCGTTACGTGAGCACTGTGACGAAGGACGACGCCCCGGCGGTCCTGGCCGAGAACGGAAACGACCTCGTGCTGACCCTGACTGAGTCCGGCGAGAAGCGCGGCCGCTGGCCCCTGTGGACTCTGGAGGTCTACTCACGGCGCACCCGAGTCGAGTACACCTACAAGGTGGGCAACCTCCAGGACGTGCTAGTCTCTCTCCTGCACGAGATCTGACTCTCGCCACCACCTTTGGAGAGTCAGACCCGCAGGCAAGGACGCCTACAGGACCCCCGGATCGACTACCCGGGGGTTTACTGTTGCCTGGATCACTCTCATAGATCTTGTGAGCCGTTTACCCATCACCTCACAAAATGTAGACTGGCCCCATCACCCGGCGACGGCATCCGCCGTTCCAGATAGGAGCAGTCATGAACATCATGGACCTGGAGAAGGTCGTGAGCAGGGCCCGGAAGGCCGCCCATGGCTCACACACGCCCTGCGGCCCGATCACGTGGGTCTGGGGCAAGAAGGAACTGAAGGGCCTCGTCAAGGCCATCCACGCCTCGCAGAAGGTCGTCATGGACCTGGAGACCACCGGCCTGGACGAATACGCGGAGGCCGGCGGAGACACCAACGGCGGCTACCCCGCGCGCATCGTCCTCGCCTCCCTTACCCTCCCGAACGCTGAGCGCGCCGCGGCCGGAGCCTACAACTGGCGCACCTTCGACGGCGAGCAGCCGATGACCTACCTCGTACCCCTCTCACACCCGGCCTCGCCTCTGCTGGGCGCGTGGCGGAAGGTCATGGCGATCATCGGGCGCGAGATCAACCGCAGCGGGAAGCCGTTCGTCAACGCGAACATCAAGTTCGACGCGCGCTGGGTCTTCGCCCAGGCCGGCGTTGACCTGTCCGACCGCATCGAGTGGGACACGACTGTCTCGTCCCAGCTGGTGGACACCGAGGCCCGCACCCGCCTCAAGATTCGCGCCGCCCGTGACTTCGGCATCGAGGAGTGGGACGACTTCGACCTCGGCACCCCCGGCGCCGCCGAGCAGGTCGACCTGATCCAGCTCGGCGAGTACGCGGCGCGTGACACCTACTACACCTGGAAGATCGAGGAGGAGCACCGCGACCAGATGTTCCTCACCGGCGACGAGGAGCCCTTCGACTCCGATGACATCCAGATGGCCCGCCTCGGCAAGGTCGCCACCTACGTGTCCATGCCCACTGTGAAGACTCTCACAAAGGTGGAGCAGCGCGGCTTCCTCCTCGACGTCGACTGGGTCCACGCCAAGATCGAGGAGATGGACGCCCTGCGCCTGAAGGCCTGCGAGGACATCCTCGGCCTGTACGGCACCGCCCCCGCACCGACGCCGGCGAAGGACGGTGTCACCACGGCGGCCACGTCGAAGTGGTTCCAGGGCTTCGTGGCCCAGGCCATCGAGGCCGGCGACCTCCGTGTGACGGCGCGCACCGACTCCGGCAACGCTCAGTGGAACAAGGCGGTCCTCATCGCCCAGCAGCGTCAGGGCAGCCCCGCCGCCGACGCGCTGCTACGTCACCGCGACGCGACGAAGACGCTGGAGTTCCTGCGCTCGTGGCTGGAGCTGCGTGACCCTAACAACGTGATCCACGCCACCTACAATGTGGGATTTGTCCGCACGGGAAGATTAAGTTGTGCCTCCCCGAACCTCCAGCAGTGCGCTGCGTCACTAAAACCGGCCTTCATTCCTCGGCCGGGGCACGTCCTGCTCGACCTCGACTACAGCCAGGTAGAGCTGCGGGTGGCGGCTTTCATCTCCCGCTCGGCTCCGATGATCGAGGCGTTCCAGCGGGGTGACGATCTTCACAGGCTCCTCGCCGCAAAGATCGCCGGCAAGGCGCCGGAGGACGTCACCAGTCTGGAGCGCAAGCGGGCGAAGGCCGGCAACTTCGGCCTCCTCTACGGCATGAGCCCGGGTGGCTTCCAGTCCTACGCCGCCACCGCCTATGACGTTTCTCTCACTTTGGCGGAGGCTCAGGCCGTCCACAGTGCGTTCTTCGAGATGTGGGACGGCATGCGCCAGTGGCACGAGCGCGCTAAGCGCCGGGCCTACGAGCGTGGCTATGTGACGTCCCCCATCGGGCGCACTCAGTGGCTCAGCGACCTGTACTCGAAGAGCTCGTTCAAGGCCTCCCACGCCGAGCGCAACGCGCTCAACAGCCCCGTGCAGGGCTTCGGCTCGGACCTGATGCAGATGGCCGCCGCGTCAATCATGGGCACGCTGCCCGGATACCCGCTCCCCCGCGTCGAAGGGGCGCACGTCGTGGCCACCGTGCATGACGAGATCTGCATCGAGGTTCCTCAGGACCGCTGGCAGGAGATCCTGATCGAGTGCAAGCGCCGCATGGAGGACGTGAACACCTTCCTGCGCCCGCTCGACTGCCAGATGGACGTGCCGATCGTGGCAGGGCCTAGTGCGGGTACCCGCTGGGGAGTCCACGACCTGCACGACGAGGACGACCCGCTCCCCGCCGCCTGATTGAGACTTACGTCTCAAAACCTCAAAACCGGGAATACGCTGGAAACACTGGGGAAAGTCCAGTATTCCCGCATTCTCGGAGACATGCGTCACACTTTCACCCCGCATCCGTGAGACATACGTCTCAAAACTCGGAATCCGGGAATACGCAATGATTGCAACGGATTCTAGCCTATTCCCAAATCCCTCAGAGATCTACATCACACTTTAGGAGACACCATGCGCAACGCACTTCGCACCTACCCCGCCCGCAAGGCGACGATCCAGGGCCGCCCCGCCGTCCAGGTCAGGGACACGAAGAACGAGATCGAGTACTGGGTCGAGATCACCGAGGAGCCGGACGCCGGCGGCCGCTACCACGTCGTAAACCTCGTGTGCCGCCCGGACACGGGCGTTCGCTTCCCCGACAGTGTCCCCCACCGGACCCTCTGTGAAATCGCCGCAAACGTGCTTGAGAGGGCCGAGAAGCCGGCACGAGGGGGCAACGCCTACCGCGGAGCGCCCGTCGAGACCCTGAGAGCCATGATCGAGGAGGGCAGGACCCGGACCGACATCGCCAAGGAGCTCGGCCGCAGCGTCTACACCGTTGACTCTTGGCTCAAGCGCGCCCGCCGCCTCGACCCGACATTCCCAGGCACGATGACGAAGGGCGGGACCCGCCGCCCGGCCCGTAACAGAACCCCCTACCGAAGGGCTCCGAAGGCCGACTGAGCCCCTGACCGAAGGGCCCCAGCCATCGCGGCTGGGGTCCTTTTGCGTGCCCTGAATCACACCCCAGGCCACTGTCCGCATGCTGAGACAGTTGTCCGCATAGTGAGAAAGTGACGGCGGTCACTGTGTTTTAAGCACGGTTGGAAGGGTAACTAATACTTATGTCAAAATGTGTATGCCAAGTTACGAGTAATCCTTGACTCGGGCGTGTCGCGCTGCAACTTCCGCGTGTCGGGCCCCATTACAGGGATTACTCAGTATGCCTGCATACTATTCCCAAATATAGGAGTGATGAATGTCTAATTTTTAAACCCCTATTCCGTGAACAGTCCCACATGCCGGCTATTGAAACGCGCCTCAGAAAGTGCTATCCCGCGCGCCCGCGCGCGCCCACACACACTCGCGTCCTTGCCCCCTGACGGAGTCAGGGGGGCAAGGACGCTCCTGTGTGTGGGTAATGGAATATATGTATATATGTGACCTGGGCCACTCCGTTGCCGATGCCGTCTCCGCACCCGTTGCCGGTTCCGACCCGACCCCTCGCTCCGCTTCGCTGCGCTTCGGGGTCGGGTCTTTGAACCTCGGTCCGATTCGTGCCCGTCGCAGGCGCCGGGGAGCCTTCGCCCCTGCGGTGTCCGCGTGAAGGGCGCTGCGGCGCTGGGGCGCCGGTCGCCCACGCGTCCTCGCAGGTTCTTGGCTCCAGGCGGAGAGGCTTTCCTCGGGTCGCCGTGTTGAGGCTCGCTCCGCTGCGCTGCGCTCGGTCAACACGCCCGCCCCTCGGGCCTCTCAGCGACCTTCGGACGGCGATGCCGGTGCGAGGCGCTCCCGAGCCGCGCGGCCTCGATCGTGAGGCTGGCCCGCACCTTCGTGCCGGGGAGAGGCCCGCACATGCCCCTCAGAGGCCGTGTAAGCGCTTCTGGCGGACTTTTACCCCGTCCCCGCACTCCCGGAGGGGTACGGCCCTAAAAGGCGCTCAGAATGGCTTAGAACGCTTCTAAGAATTCCGGCGGGCGGCCGAGCACCTTCGTTCCGGGGAGGGCCGCGCCGCCGCCCCGCGCAAATGTGACGACACTCACGGCAGGAAATCCCATTTCGACTTGCATCCGCCCTCGGAGTGGGGTTTAATAGCCCCATCACCGCCGAGGAAGCGAAACTCCCCGGATTGGCCGCCGCAAGCCGGCGGCGGACGTTCCTTTCCGGACGAGGAACTAACCCGAGGCGGTAGAGATACCCAGTCAGCTGGGAGGCTTTGCGAGTACGCGATGGCCTGGACGGACGGGACTCAGACGGGACACGCCTCCCGGGGTTCTAAGCCAAGTCGACCACCGCTACAGGGCTCGTACGGCCTGGATAACTGGATTCCGCCAATCATCACCACCGGCGTCGGGAAAGGCCTTGTGTGTTCCCCGTAGCCCCCGGCTCGTAGTTAGGGGTGGGCCGCCAAACGAGTCTCCGAAGTCGGTGAGGGTGTAGGACCGCGGGTTGAAGGCCCCGAGGTTCGCCGAGAAGCACGCGCTGAGCGGCGCGAGGGGGACGGGGACCGGAGGACAACCTGAAACGCGATCCGTGACGCAGTCGACAGGTCCCGGAACGTGGGGAGAAGCGGCTCTGCAAGGAGCGCCTCGCTGAAACGCTTCCTCGAGAAGGTCCCCGTCAGACGAGCCCTTCGCGACCGCCATCACCACTGGCGCTCCGAACCGGCGAGGCTGGCCTGGGAAGTTCCTCGAGCGATGGGAACCGTCTCTACGGGACCGTGAGGCTTGTGGTGAGCCGATCGGCGACGCATGCGGGAAACTGAGACAAGTGATTCGCCCGGACGTCTAGTCAACGTCTCATGAGCCTTCGTAATGAATGGACTTCCCGCCGCGGGACGCGGCAACGCCGGCCGAGGAATCGGCCCCTCGAACCCTTGAGGTTCAAATACCCTTCGGGTAGTGTATGCGGGGCATACGCCCGACAGAGGAGATGACATGCCCCGCCCCAGCAAGGACAAGCTCGTTCCCTACGTGGACGACCGCCCAGACCTCGACCAGCGGTTCTCGCCGTTGGATGCCCCCACATCGATCGACTTCGGCCGGAAGCCGGGCAACCCTTCCAGCCCCCGTAAGGAAGTCAGGTTCACGATGAGGGGGGCTACCTGGGAGCGCGTCGTCCGACGGGCGGAGCGCCAGGGCCTGCAGCCCAGGATCGTCCTAGCGCGCCTCATGGAGGCGTACGGGAACCGCGAGCTGGACCTCGCACCGCACCCTTCGGGGATCAAGGTGACGCCGCACAGGACCACCTTCACCAATCCAGACAACCCCTCGAACCGGTGACCGGCTGACTACCGGTCACCGGTTTCAGGGCATCTACCTACCCCAACCCATTCCAGTAACCCAGGACCCATGAGCACAACAGAGAAGCACAACGCGGCCGTCGTAGAGGCGGCCCTCGACGCGTATCGCAGGGGGCTGACGCCCCTGCCCATCCCCCGACACTCCAAGAGCCCTACGATGGCCGGCTGGACGAAGCTCCGCTGGCCGGACCCTACGGTAGACACCGGAGAAGGCGAGGACGCTGTCCGCGCCGCCTTCGAGGAGTACACGGCCGGAGGCTCCACTAACCTCGGCGTCCTCCTCGGCGAGGCCTCGGAAGACCTCATCGACGTCGACCTCGACCACCCCGCCGCGCGGCGCCTGAAGTCGTACCTGCTGCCCCACACGGCGGCGGTCCACGGCCGTGAGACATCACGCAAGTCTCACTACTGGTACCGAGCCAAGCCAGGCACCCTGCCGGCGACGAGGCGCCTGCGCATCCCTGACAAGTCAGGCCGAGGCTCTGGAGTGTCGGTTGAGATCCGAGGCAACGGCGCACAGACCATCGTGCCCCCGTCGATCCACCCCGCCACGGCCGAGACCTACGAGTGGGAGGGGGAGCCATGGGGCGGTGACGAGGGCCCTGCCGTCGTTGACGGGACCGAGCTGCTCGCCCAGGTCATCCTCCTCGGGCTGTGCTCCGTCCTGCTGGACGCGTGGCCGGGACCCGGCCAGCGCCACGACGCCTACGTCGCCCTCGCGGGCGGCCTCCTCCGCTACGGGGACTCGCAGACCGTGCACCCGTTCTGGGGGCGTAACGCGGGCCTTGTCATCCGTACCCTCGCCCTGGCCACCCACGACGAGGACGGGGCCGAGCAGCGCGAGCGCGAGGCGATCTACACCACCAAGCGCCGCCTTCGGGAGGGTGGGGAGGCCACCGGCTTCACCCGCCTGGCCGAGTACATCGGGGAGGAGAGCGTGCAGATCGTCGAGCGGCTGGTCCGTGACGCCGAGGCCGTGGCCGGATTTGTACCGGACGTGGCTGGCGACGTTCCCGGCTGGCAGCCGCCTTGGGCACGCCAGTGGGACGGCCTGAAGATCGAGATCGACGAGTCGGCCCCGGAGCCCGTCTTCGTCGAGGCCGGGGACCCCGCCGCGCCCCGCTCACTGGGAGCCATCCGCCCGGAGCACGAGGCTGAGAAGGCCGGGGAGGACGACGTCGAGGGGGAAGACCTGGATGAGGGTGTCGAGGCGGATCTGGATCCGCTCGACGCTCGCCCGTCGTCCTGGAGCCCCGTCGACCTGGAGCCGTACCTAACCGGTAAGGTCACCGTCCCGGATCCGGAGGTGTGCCGACGCAACGATGGCGCCTGCCTCATGTACCGGGGCCGAGTCAACATGCTCTTCGGATCCTCGGAGTCGGCGAAGTCGTGGATCGCCATGGCGATCTGCCTCCAGGAGATCGAGGCCGGCGGCCGCGCCCTGTACCTCGACTTCGAGGACGAGCCGGTCCAGACCCTCAACCGCCTGCGCCTACTCGGCGCGGTGGACGACGACCTTCGGGCACAGTTCTCATACATCCGGCCCGAGGGGCCTCTGGCCGACATGCAGCGCAACAAGTGGGGCAAGGACCAGCCGACGAAGGGCGGCGAGTTCGCTCAGGACCAGTTCGACATGGCCCTGACGGCGCTCGACCCGGACATCATCGTGGCCGACGGTATGACTGCCCTCTACGGCCTGCACGGGCTGGACGCGAACGACGCCGTCAGCACCGACGTCATCACGTCGTGGCTGAAGCGCCTCACGCGCAACGGGCGCTCAACCGTCATCATCATCGACCACCAGGCCAAGAGCGCCGAGAAGGGATCCATGCCCATCGGCTCGCAGCACAAGGTCGCCATGGTGCAGGGCACCCTGCTCCAGGTGTGGCCGATCAAGCAGCCCATGCCGGGGGACGTCGGTGAGATGGAGCTGGTCGTCCTTAAGGACCGGCCCGGCCAGGTCCGTGCCCACTCCCAGAAGACCGGCGGGCGCGGCAAGGCTCAGGTGGCCGGGGTGGTCACGCTCGACAGCCGCGCGGAGGGGCGGTCGTCCCTCGTCATCACGCCCCCCCGGCGCACTCCGTCAGGAGGGGGCGGCGTGCTGAACGCCGACGGCGAGGACGTGAACGACGTCGAGCGCCGCGTCGAGCTGGACTTCACCGACATGTCCAAGATGATGGAGAAGATCGCCCAGCGACAGGACGACGAGGACACCCTCATCGGGGCGTTCCGAGGCGAGGTCGGTATCCGGCTGGGCTCGCGGGATCTGTTCGATATCGTGGATCCCGATCTCCCGCGCGAGCGCACTAAGGCGGCGCTGGACCGGCTGATCTCCCGCGGCTGGATCATGGCTGAGGGCGGGCGCGGCGGCCGTCAGTACACGCTGGTTGCCGTCGGCGCGGACGGTCCTGTGGAACGGGACCTGGGCGAGAGCGGCGATGGCGAGGAGAGCGAGGACTCGGATGCGTGACTTCAACGATCTGCCCCTGCTGACGCCGGAGGAGGCGTTTGAGAGGGCATGGGAGGAGGGCGGCTCGGCCCACCCCGTGTTCGACCGCGGGCACCGCGTGCGGGGGCTGAATGACTGGAAGGCGGTTGAGACCTTGCTCCGCCAGAACGACGTCCCCGACATCACCGTCGCGTCCTTCGGCCTTAAGAGCTTCGAGGAGATCCTGGACGTCATCGCCATGCTGCATGAACGCGGCTGGCATCTTTGGCAGACGGCGGCAAATATCTACGTCGACGGGGAGCGGAGGACTGTGCAGGCGATCCGAGCCCATTACAGTGGAGATTAAGCCCCAATCGGCGTAATCTCAACGGAATCTACCCCGGTGACGCAAGTCACCGGGGTAGGCCTTTACTGGGGCTTGCATCTGGGCATACGCGCTGCGTAGGCTTTATCCATCAAAGGCACGACCGCGAAAGCGGAAAGGAGAACTGAAATGGCACGCAAAGGCTCCATGAGGGAGCAGCGCAAGCGCTGGGCGCGGTGGGAGGCGTACCGCAACGAGATGTACGTGACCGATGAGAAGGCCCTTGCCCGCGCTTACCGCGAGTACCACCTGACCGGAGTCCTGGAGGACCCGTGGACCGGCGACCGGTACTGCCCCTCCTGCGAGAAGCCCGAGCAGTACTGCGACTGCGGCTCCGCCGCCTGACCCCGCCCATCACCGCCACCTATCAATCAGCACCACCCATAAGGAATCACCATGAGCCCCAAGCCCGGAACCTATTCACTTACCTCACCCAACGCCGTATACGCGAACCACGCCCTGAACCACGCCTACTGGGCGCTGGGCGCCACGATCTTCGTCATGGTCCTGCACACCCTGACCTCGGCCGACGGCCTCCTCGACATCGTGTGGGGAGTCTGGATGCTCTTCGAGTTCTCGCAGATCGTCCGCTACGGCGTCAAGTCGATCAAGGCAGGCATCCAGGACCGCCGCGTCCTGGCCTTCTCTATCCGCGAGGGCGCCTTCGTCTCGGTTCCTGAGGAGGAGTATCTGTGAGAACACTATTGAAAATCCTTGCATTCATCATCAAGACCTATAAGAGGGGGAGGGGGGCGAAGTGAGCCGGAACGGCATCGTTAGCGCTGAGGAGATCATGCGCCGCGTGAAGGCCTCCCCGACCGGAGACGTCAAGGACGCAGACATCCTGGCAGTCAAGGGCAAGAAGCCGATCGACTACGTCCCCCGCCGGCGAGTCGGCCGCGAGAGGACCAAAGCCGAGTTAGTCGGCGAGTACCTCCGCTACCTGACCGACATTCACGACCGGCGTAAGGACCTGCTGCGCATCCCCGAGGAGCAGCGGCAGGCGCACATCCTGGCCGAGGCTGAGAAGGCCGCGGCCCTGCACCTAGGAGAGACCCGATGAGCACCTGCCACGACTACGAGAGCGACTACGAGCTGGTCGAGTCTCTCGGCAAGAGGATCGGCCTGAAGCGATTGGAGGACGTCATTCCCGACGAGGACTACGTCCTGCACGCCTCCTACTGGTGGAGGGTGACCGGAGAGGTCGGGGGGACCGGGGCCTTGGAGCTGGAGATTGCGGGCCCTGCCGACCCCATGCATCCCGAGACAGCGATCCTGTACGGAGACGACGGCAGCCTCGTGGTCACGGCCTCCGCTGCCTCCGGCCTCCAGTTCAAGGACGGAGTCCTGCTGGACGTTCCATGGCCGTGCTGTGGCCTCATCTATGTCAAGCGGGCTAGTCGGCGCGGGGTGGGGAACGATCCTGACGAGAAGGTCTTCGGCATCTTCGCCCTCAGGTACGGCTCAGACGGGGAGCCCTACTATGCTCCCGTCGATCAGGAGATGCAGCCGGGAGTTGCATCTGACTGGCTCCTCTTCCCGGAGCGAGACCTGATCCTCTCCTGGGAGCCTGTGGACGTGACCGCCCTGCTGAGCGAGTACTCGGGGGAGAGCCGTGGCTAAGTTCGAGTTCGGAGGACCTTCTCGCTTCGCCCACCAGAAGCGCGGCCTGGCCAAACTCATCGCCTGCAACGGCGTCGGAGCCCTCCTCATGGAGCCGGGCACCGGGAAGACCGCGGTCACGCTGGACTACTGCTCCCTGCTCGCGCTGGCCTCGCCACGCCGGGAGGCCCGCGTCCTCGTGATCGGCCCTCTCGCCGCCGTCGACCAGTGGGCGCTCCAGGCCCCGAAGTGGGTCAGCCCGCAGGTCAACGTCTGGGCCGAGGCCCTCGGAGGGTCGGTCATGCAGCGCGTCGAGGCCCTCCGCTCGCGCGGCGGGAAGCAGGTAACGCGCGTTACCGGAGGCAAGGGTCGCGGTGCCGGAGACGACGTCCGCTCTCTGCATGCGAACCGCTCATGGGCGCTGACCGCCCGGCGGGACGGCGTCGAGCTGGAGCGGAAGCTGGCGGCCAAGGCCGGTCCGGACGTGCTCGGGGACTCCAAGCCCCGCCTCGTGATCGAGGCGATCAACCTGGATACACTCTCGCAGCGCCGGCAGGTCGGGTCCAAGACCATGGCCGACGTCGTCCTCAGCGCCGTCACCGACTTCGACCCGGACCTCGTCGTGATCGATGAGATGCACAAGATCAAGTCAGTCTCCTCCAACGCGTCCCGCCTGGCGGGACGGATCGGCTCACGGGTTGAGCGCCGTATCGGTCTGACCGGGACCGTGATCCCGCACTCCCCGCTCGACGTCTACGGGCAGTGGAGGTTCCTGGATCCCAAGGCTTTCGGGCGGGTTCAGCCGAACGGCGAGCGCCGCGTGGCGACGTTCAAGCACTTCAAGGAGGACTATGCCGAGATGGGCGGGTACATGGGTCACGAGGTCGTCGGCTTCAAGAACCTGGATCGCTTGGAGGAGATCATGGGCGAGCGCTCCTCGATCGCCATCAAGGAGGAGTGCCTGGACCTGCCCGACGCCGTCGATACGGTCCTCCCCGTCGCGCTGAGCCAGAAGGAGCTAAAGGCCTACGAGGACATGCGCACGAAGCTGCAGGTGGAGTTCCGCGAGGAGGACGACGTCCGCGAGGCAGGCGACGGCGGGGACGCTGCTACTGCGGCCAGCCGGCTGGTCCGCATGACCCGGCTTCGCCAGATCACGGCCGGCCACCTGCCGGACGACGGGGGGCAGGTCCGAGAGATCGGGCGGTCCAAGGCGAAGACCGTCGCCTCCCTGATCCGCGACACGCTGGAGGACGAGAAGCGCATCGTCGTCTTCGGGACCTTCACCCGGGAGCTGGCCGCGCTGGAGGAGGAGATCGCCGACAAGCGGACCACGGTCCTGAGGATCGATGGCTCCACCAAGCCCGAGGACCGCCTCGCTATGCGTCAGCGCTTCGGGTCTGACGATCCGGCCAGGCTCGTCATCGTCGCCCAGATCAAGACGCTGTCGGTCGCAGTGAACGAGCTGGTCACCGCCCGCAACGCCATCTTCGCCTCGCTGCCGTGGCAGCGCGACGACATCGTCCAGGCCCGCGACCGTCTCAACCGACTCGGCCAGAAGAGCGCGACCACGTTCTGGTACGCGCTTGCACCGGGCACCGTGGACGATCTAGTGTTTCAGGCCTACCAGGACCGCACGGACCTAGAGAAGGCCCTTATGAGTCACATCTACAACGATAGGTAAGAGCAATGAGTCCCGCCCAGTGTCCCGAGAAGGACATCATCACGGCCGAGAAGGCCACCTACTCCTCGCTCACCCTCCACCGTCGCTGCCCTCAGGCGTGGAAGTATCGCTACCTGGACGGCCTGCGCAGGGCCCGGTCGGAGGTCACGCCGGCTCTTGACTTCGGGTCCTGGTTCCACGCCGTGCGCGCCGCGGACCGGCTGGCCAAGGGCCGCGCCGAGGGAACCCTGAAGGTTGAGCTCGAGGAGATTCAGACCACGGACACCGGGCCTGTATTCCCGAGCACCGTCTCACCAGATGAGATCATCTCCGCCTCCCAGGACTACTGGGACAGGCTCGGCGAGACGGCCCGGGAGACCTGGATCGAGTGTCTGGGCCAGTCCCTCCCCGACCGCCTCGCCCACGCCTACGCCGAGTGGCGGGAGCGTTGGGCCGAGGAGTCGGAGAACGAGGCCGTCATCGCCGTCGAGCAGCGCTGGGAGCGCGAGATCCCTGGGACCGGGGTCACTCTCTGGGGATACGCCGACGAGGTCTACCAGGACCGCAAGCGCGGCATCGTCGTGGTGCGGGACTGCAAGACGTCCGGCACTCTCGGTCAGGTCACGAGCCTGGACGAGATGATGGACAGCCAGGTTCAGCTCTACGCCTGGGGCCTGTCGCCGGACTGCTCGAAGTGGGGCCTTCCGGCGCCTCGCGCCGTCGCCTTCGACCGAGTGCGGTCCAAGGCGCCGAAGACCCCCAAGATCACGAAGGCCGGCAAGCTCAGCGCGTCGGTCAAGGATTACGACCTGCGCACCTACCTGGAGTGGTGCGCCGACGGCGTCCCCTTCGAGGGGATGAAGAAAGACGGTAGCGGGGCGGGGACCTACACGGCCGAGGAGTCCGAGATCGAGCGCCTGGCCTCTCCGCAGGTCACGTCGCAGTGGTTCGCCAGGCATTTGACCCCGGTCAGCCCGTACCTGGTCCGCTCGCACCTCCAGGCCGCGGCCGACACCTGCTCGGACATCTCCCGGACGCGGGTGCGCGCAGACCGCCGAGGCGAGGCTCCCCGCAACTTCGGGAAGGCGGCCTGCCAGTTCTGCGAGTTCGCCGACCTCTGCCGGGCGCAGATGGTCGGAGGGCCCGGAGGGGAGTACGCGCCGGAGGAGTACGGCCTCCGATACCGTGACCCGTCTCATAGCGGGAGGTAGCCCTACGGGCTTGCAATGCTCGCCGTCATACACCTACAGTTAAGACACCACCCAACAGCGGAAGGAAATTCAATGACCAGTTTCGCCGGCGTCGACATTGTCGACGTTGAGGAGGAGGCGGCCGACTACGGTCGGTGGCTGATCCTCGGGGCACCGGGTTCAGGAAAATCGAGTCTGGCTTCGACGGTCGCCATGATGGGCAAGACTCTATTCATCGACCTGCCGGGCGAGAAGGGGACGCAATCTTTCAAGAGCGCCCCCTACGCCAAGAACATCGACGTTGTCCGACCTGAGAGCGTCACCGCGCTCGACGACATCTTCTGGAGCCTGGACAAGGGCGGGCACGGCTACAAGGCCGTCATCATCGACAGCCTTACCGCCCTCCAGAAGATGACGATGCGATACCTCACGGGCTTCTCGGAGACCGCGGTGCGCGAGATCAAACAGGGCACCGCTCCGGCTGACCAGCGCACGTGGGGCCAGGCCCTCGACATCATGACTGACACGGCCGTGTTCTGGTACGGCCTGGCCGACGGCAACCGCAAGGAGCCGATGCACGTCGTCATGACCGCCCAGGTCAAGATGGTCGAGGACGAGATCAACGGTGGCGTGCGCCGCTCCCCGGACGTCCAGCGCGGCGCTCAGTCGATAATCCGCGCCACCCCGAACTACATCATCTACGCCGACGTCGAGGAGGACCTCGACAACACGGGCCGAGACGACGGCCCCTCGCTGAAGCACATCGTTCGCTTCGGCACCGACCCGGAGTACGGGACCAAGGCCCGTATCCCCTACAACCTTCGCGGGAAGGTACCGTCCGTCCTAGGACGCGACCATCCCGTGACTCTGGAGAAGCTCTCCCGCTTCCTCGGAGTGGGCGGAGTCCCGGAGCGCAAGCCCGCCGCCAAGTCGGCCAAGACCGACGACTGACACCCAGTAACCCAACCTCACAGGAGAAATAACCATGGCCCTGACCTTCGACTTCACCAACTACAAGGACACCTCCACCGCCCACGTCGCCCCCGGCACCTACCACGCCGAGGTCTCGGACTTCGAGGAGACGACCTCCAAGGCCGGAAACGCGATGTTCGTCGTCTACCTGGAGATCATCGAGGGCCCCCACGCCGGTCAGCAGATCATCGACCGCCTCCCGCAGACGGAGAAGGCGATGTTCCGCAGCGCCGCCTTCCTCCAGGCCCTCGGCGTCAAGGTCGCCAAGAAGAAGATCGCCCTGAACCCGCGCAGCCTCATCGGTCGCCCCGTCGACATCGTCGTGGAGGACGGCGAGCCCTACAACGGACGCGTGAAGAGCGAGGTGCGCGAGTACCTTCGGGCCACGAAGCCGGCCAAGGCCGAGCCCAAGGACGACCCGATGGCTGACGAGATCGACGAGCCCGCCGAGGCTCCGGCCCAGCCTGCCCCGGCCGAGGGCGCGGAGGACTCCGTCGAGATCGACGTGGACGCGCTGGACATCGACGACCTGGACCTCTGAGTCCGCAAGCACGGCGGCCCCGCTACGGCGGGGCCGCCGCGTACCCCAGAAAGGAGTGACATGGCTAGCAAGGAGAGCGGAGTCGTAGACGCCATCCGGCGCCGCATCGCGCAGGTCTGGCCGAGCTCGGTCACTTGGAAGATGCACGGCTCGGTCTACATGGAGGCCGGCATCCCTGACGTGCTGTGCTGCGTCGAGGGGCGGTTGATCTTCCTCGAGGTCAAGCATCAGAAGCCGGGGGAGTCTCGCGGCCACGCTCTGGCCCGCACCTCGGTCGAGCAGGTCCGCCAGATTCGCCGAGTGCGCGCCGCCGGCGGCGCCGCATGCACCGTACTGGACGCCGACGAGGCCGAGTGGGCGGTGCGCGAGGCGCTGACCGGCTCGACCCTGTCGAGCATGTACCCCGTCGTCGGGGCCGGAGGTGATCTCAGTGGCGAGGGCTAGGTTGACCGCGACTGAGTTCGACTTCGTGCGCCAGCTAGAGTGGGAGAATATGACCCCCGCCCAGCTGAGGGCAGCCCGCGAGACCTGGAGTACTGGCGCCGTCTACCAGGACGAGGTAAACCCCCGGGTGTGGTGGGTGCGGTCCTACTCGGCCCGAGGCACCGGGGAGATCAAGGGGCGTGACGGCAAGCCCTTCCATCACGTGGTTCTGAAGTCAGACCACGGCTATCCCAGGTTCACGTGCACCTGCAAGCATGGACAGCACTCGCGCTGGGCGTCGTGCTGGCACGCGAAGACCGTGTCTCGCATCTACCGCATCATGGTCGATCAGATGAAGCAGCAAGAGAAGGAGGACTTGCTCCATGAGTACCGCAGCAAGCGAAGTGATTGACGACATCCCGGAGCAGCCGGACAGCGGGGTGGCCGATGCCGGCGACGCGCTCATGGTCGCGGGGGACACGATCCTCTCCATCACGGCCGCCTGCGCCGGAATCCGATCCCGGATGGTCCGGGAGCAGGGATGGAGCGAGGAGTTCGCCGAGACCTTCGCTCAGGACCTGGCCCGCGCCCTCGTGAACCGGTCCCTGGCACCCTCTCAGGACTGGACCTCGTCTCTGGAGGGGCTGTGACTACCGCGAAGCCTCCGGCGCCGCGCAAGCCGGCCCCGCTGGACTACACCCGCCCGATCTGGAAGCGCCAGGACGGCGAGACCGAGGCCGCCTACGCATCGTTCAAGGCCTACCGGGACATGGAGCGCCGGCGGGTGCGTGACGCGCCCAACGGCAACCACTACTCGGCCCGCTGGTCGTGGCGGGAGCGTGTCGAGGCCTGGGACAAGCACATGGCCGACAACGAGGCGAACGAGCTCGTCCGCTACCGGATCGCCATGGGGGACCGCCACAGGGCCCTCGGCCGAAAGGCGCTGGAGAAGGCCGAGATGTGGCTCGACAGCCTCACCGAGGACCGGATCGCCCGCATGAGCGCGAACGGGATTGTCCAGATGATGGACGTCGCGGCGCGCATCGAGCGAGAGGCTGCAGGTGCCGGGGCCGACTCGGCCAAGGTGCAGATCGAGGTCTCCTCGAACCTGGCCGAGATGACGGCTTCGGCCACGACGTCGCGAATAGAGCAGCTGGTCGCTGAGGTCGAGCGCCGTAAGCGTGAGCAAGGACTCATCGACGTCGGCCCGGCAAACGTTGAGGTGATCGATCCCGAGCAGTAGAGTGGGGCTCGGGACATTGGGGCAGAATACCGCCACCCTCGGCGTGGGGTGGCGGTATTCTGTATCTATATGGAAGTCCACCTCAGCGATAGGAGTTGCTTATGCCCCGCGTGAAGAAATCGATGGAGCCGTGGGAGATGACTCCGGCCCAGCTGGAGGAGGAGCTGGAGGCCCTCATCAAGCGCCAGGCGTGGCTGGAGAACCAGCCGAAGTGCGACCGACCGTCGTGCGACGGGAAGCCTCACGCCGGCGCGCCGTACCCGCACGATCCGACCTATCGCCAGGCGGCCGACCCGCTGGAGAGTGCGCAGCAGCTCGACGAGGGCTACGCCGGGCGGCCTCACATCAAGTACCTCTCCGACCGCCTGGCCGAGGCCGTGCGCGCCGTCGAGAACGGTGAGAACCGCTACATGACGATCTCGATGCCGCCGCGCATGGGCAAGTCCACGCTGACCTCGATCAACCTGCCGATCTGGCTCCTGCGCCAGCACCCGGACTGGAAGATCGGTCTGATCTCGCACTCTCCGCAGCTCGCCACCGCGTGGGGCCGCCAGGTCCGCCGCTTCGTTGAGGAGGATGGCGAGAAGTGGGGCATCAAGATCGCGTCCGACGCCGGTGCCGTGAGCGAGTGGCAGACGACCCGAGGAGGCGGCATCGTCTCCCGCTCGGCACCCGGCCAGTCGATCACCGGTCTCGGCTTCAAGGTCATGCTGATGGACGACGTCGTGAAGGACTTCGCCGACGCGCACAGCGAGTCGAAGCGTGAGGCCATCTGGGACTGGTGGCAGGCCAACGCCGTCACCCGTCTGGAGCCACCGTTCCTCTGCATCGCCATCGCCACCCGCTGGCACGAGGACGACTTCATCGGCCGCCTGCTGAGCCCCGCTAAGAACCCCGACGCCGACAAGTGGGAGAACGTCATCTTCCCGGCCATCGCCGAGGAGGACGATCCGCTCGGGCGCGAGCCTGGCGACCCGCTCTACAGCCCGCTGGTTGAGGAGACTCGCGAGGAGGCGCTCGAGCGGTGGGACTCCCTGAAGCGCTCGGTGGGCTCGTACATGTGGTCGGCCTTGTATCAGCAGCATCCGACGCCGGCGGACGGAAGCATCTTCAACCTCGGCTGGCTCCGGTTCTGGACGACTGACCCGTCCAAGGTCAAGGACGGGGACGACTCCGTAATCCTCCTGCCCCGTGAGCGCCTGGAGCGCGGCACGTGGCTCGACTCGTGGGACCTTACGTTCAAGGGCAGCTCGACGTCGGACTACGCTGTCGGGCAGCGCTGGTGCCGGCAGGGCCCTGACCGGTTCCTGATCGATCAGCAGCGCGGGCAGTGGTCCTTCACGCAGACGCTGGAGAAGATGATGCGCTGGTGCAACGCCGGCGACCTGGGCGATAAGTCCAGCCCTGGAGGCTCGTTCGTCCACCAGCGCCTTGTTGAGGACGCGGCCAACGGTGTGGCGGCCATCGACGTGCTGCGCAAGAAAGTCGCTGGCATCAAGCCGATCAAGCCCCGCTCATCCAAGGAGGTCCGGGCACGTGCCGTGACACCGGAGATCGAGTCGGGCAACGTCTACCTCCCGCACCCGTCGGACCCCGGCAACGGGTGGGTCAACGAGCTCATCTCCGAGATGCGCGCGTTCCCTTCCGGCCGCCACGACGACCAGGTGGATGCCCTGAGCATGGGACTGCTCGGCCTGCGCGACGTCGGCCAGGCGTCGCTGTTCGTTCCCCACGGCACGATCCGCCGCGCTGTGAGCGGTATCTCATTGGCAGGCACGGTTCCTAGGTTCTGACGGCTTGCATCTCCTGAGGGGTGGACGTATGATTTCATACGTCCACCCCAACTACGTTAGGAGACACGGTGAAGTCATCACAGAACAACTGCCCGGACTCCCTGTACCGGGCGTTGCCGGGGCGCGTCGCGGAGCTGGAGAGCGCGCTTCAGGACGCCTACCTCTGGGCGTACACCTCCGGCAAGCTGTCCGAGATTGACGACCTGCTGGAGAAGGCCGCCGTCCCGATCCCAGCCGAGATCGTCACGCGCAACCGGATGATCGAGGTCTGGGAGGAGGGCTTCAAGAAGCACCACGGCTGGACGCTCCCTTCGGAGACGCCGTCCTCGAGCCGTGAGCTCACTTGGATGCTTACCTACGCCTCAATGCTGCACGGCCTCCCGGCCCTTCCTAAGTCCTCGGCGCGCGAGTGCCTGTGGAAGCTCGCCCGAGCGGCGTCGAACCTGCTGAGTCCGGACCTCGACGTACTGGCCCGCGCCCTGGAGGAGTACATCCGCGCCACCCGGAAGCACCCCGGAATGACTCTGGAGTGCGGCGG
>ERZ1674167.28-NODE-28-length-40636-cov-27.280106_pt1 | contig 40636 bp, 33 predicted proteins | sample MGYA00581301_ERZ1674167 | MGnify/ENA primary metagenome ERZ1674167 (study PRJEB41354, sample SAMEA4873301) | human saliva metagenome | biome: human-associated habitat [ENVO:00009003]; feature: mouth environment [ENVO:08000002]; material: saliva material...
TTTATTATGGGAGGGAGACCCAGAGAGCAGACTAACAGCTCCGGGTGTCCGCTAGAGGCTAAGAACGAACTAACTCTTGTGAGTTTACTGTATCCTATCAATGAAAAATACCGCAGGTTATCCTCGCGGCCGGGACGGGTAGTCCTATCGATCGATTCCGGGAGTACATAAAAAAGAGTCCCCTTTTCGAGGACTCTCAGAGATCAAAGACCTTGTTTTTGACGATGTAAAAACAACAAATTTCGGAGTATAGGTCGCAAAAAAACGCCTTTTTACGAGGGATTTTTCTACTTAGTTCGCGCTTTTGCGCGACGCGTCACACCGGTTCTCCGTCGGGCGAATACTCTTGATAGAGAAAATCGTTGTACGGGTATTTCTGCACGTGAAGTTCACGGACACGAGCGTAGAGCAGTTCGCGGAGCTCGTCGATGTTCTGCTTTTGGCGCGCCGAAATGAAAATCACGTCCGACACCGCGCCGGCGCCCGGGTGGCGCGCTTCGGTGGTGCCTGCGACGCGTGCCATCCACGTTTGCATGAGTTCGGGCAACGGGATGTTTTCCTTGCCCGCCGGGGTGAGATCGTTCGGATCTTTCGGCGTGAAGGTGTAGGCGTCCATCTTGTTGAAAATGAGAATCTGCGGTTTGTCGGCGCATCCCAAGTCGCAGAGCGTACGATCCACCACTTCGATCTGTTCCTCGAAGTCCGGGTGGCTCACGTCGACCACATGCACGAGCAAGTCGGCTTCGCGCGTTTCGTCGAGGGTCGATTTGAACGATTCGACCAAGTCGGTCGGGAGCTTGCGGATGAAACCTACCGTGTCGGCCAGCAGGAAGGGGAGGTTGCTCACCACGACCTTGCGCACGGTCGTGTCGAGGGTGGCGAAGAGTTTGTTTTCGGCAAAAACCTCGCTCTTCGAAAGCAGGTTGAGGAGGGTCGATTTGCCCACGTTGGTGTAGCCGACGAGCGCCACGCGCACCATTTTGCCGCGATTTTGTCGTTGCGTGCGCTTTTGCTTGTCGATTTCGGCGAGTCGTTCTTTGAGGAGCGACATGCGGTTGAGGATGATACGACGGTCCATTTCGAGCTGCGTCTCACCCGGGCCGCGCAGTCCCACGCTGCCGCCTTTGCCACCGCCGGCGCCACCGGATCCACCGCCTTGACGCTCAAGGTGCGTCCACAGGCGCTGCAGGCGGGGGAGCATGTAGCGATATTGTGCCAACTCTACCTGCGTTTTGGCATTGGCGGTTTGGGCGCGCATGGCGAAGATATCGAGGATGAGCGAGGTGCGGTCGAGAATCTTCACCTGCAGCACGGCTTCGATGTTGCGGAGCTGTTTGGCAGAGAGTTCGTCGTCGAAGATCACCATGCCCACGGGCTGAGGCTTCTCCTCGTCGGCCGGCCAAAGCGGATCTTTCTCCGCTTCTTCGGCAGCCTGTTCGCAGTCTTCGATGTATTGACGTATTTCTTCGAGTTTACCTTTGCCGACATAGGTCACACTGCTGGGACCGTCGGCACGTTGGGTGAATCGGCGTATGGTGAGTGCCCCCGCCGTTTCGGCGAGAAACTCAAGTTCGTCGAGATATTCGCCCGTTTTCCGTTCGTCCTGCGTTTTGGTGATCAGCGCCACCAGTACAGCCGTTTCGGCGCGGGCTTCAGATTGAATAAATTCTTTCATAATAGAGCGTAGGATGCTGAAGTTTTGCCCTCGTGGAGGGGGTGCCGTGTGGCACGTGGTGCGACAAAGATACGATATTTTTCGGAAGTGCGGCGTGCTGCGCGCGGTTTAGTGCACCGCGAGGGGGATAGGAGAAAAAATGTCGTTGTCGACGGGACGAAAAAGGGGCACCGATTGGGGCGAAAAACGCAGTCCCGACACCTCGGCATGTCAAATTATTTTCGTAAATTTGCCGTCAAAGCATAGCTTATGAACGCACCCCGCATACTCATCATCTACACCGGCGGAACCATCGGTATGCTCGAGAATCCTGTTACCGGGGCGCTCGAGGCTTTCGATTGGGAACATATCCGCAACTTTGTGCCGGAGTTGGATCGCTTTCACTACGAGATCGACACCGTGACTTTCGGCCCGCCCATCGACTCCTCGGATATGGAACCGAAGGATTGGTGTCGCATGGTTGAGATCATTGCGCAAAACTATGATCGCTACGACGGTTTCGTCTTGCTCCACGGTACGGATACCATGGCTTTCACGGCTTCGGCCTTGAGCTTTATGCTCGAAAATTTGGCCAAGCCCGTCGTGGTCACCGGCAGTCAGTTGCCCCTCGGGCAGTTGCGCACGGATGGAAAGGAAAACCTGCTCACCGGCATCGAGATTGCCGCAGCGCGCCATGCCGACGGCACGCCGGTGGTGCCGGAAGTGTGCATCTTTTTCGAAAATCGGCTGTTGCGCGGCAACCGCACCACCAAAATCAACTCGGAAGGGTTCAACGCCTTTCGCTCGTACAACTATCCGGCTTTGGCGCACGCCGGCATTCACATTCGCTTTGAGGAACCTTACATCCTGCGCCGCACCGCTGTCGAACCGTTTCGCCCCGTCTACCGGCTCGACACGCATGTGGCGATCCTAACGCTCTTCCCCGGCATCTGCGAGGAAGTGGTGGCCGCCGTTTCGGAAATACCCGGTCTGCGCGGGTTGGTGTTGAAAACCTACGGCGCCGGCAATGCGCCGCGCAAACCGTGGCTCTACGAGCGACTGAACGAAATGAGCCGTCGCGGGGTGGTGATTGTCAATACCTCGCAGTGTGCCACGGGCGCCGTCGATATGGGACGCTACGAAACCTCGTTGCGACTCATCGAAGCCGGGGTGCTCAACGGTCGCGACATGACGGTCGAGGCGGTGGTGACAAAACTCATGTTCCTGCTCGGTCACGAAACCGATCTCGACAAGATCAAGGAACGGATGAACACCTCATTGGCCGGCGAAGTAACGATCGGAACGCTGTGAAGACGTGGTTGTGTGCCGCATGGGCGGCTGTGTGTTGCCTGTGGTTGTGCGTGGCTTGCGCGCCGACGGCCGAAACAGAAGGACGTTTGCGTCATGCGCGACTCCTGCGCTTGGAAACACGCGGAGGTTACGAACTGGCCACGGTGCTCGATCCGTGGGACAGTACGGCGGTGCGCGCCCAATATGCTTTGGTGCCCCGCGGCACCGCCCCCGGTGTACCTTCGGGCTGCACGGTGATTGAAGTGCCTTGCCGCCGCGTGTTGCCACAGAGCACGGTGCACGCCGCTTTGCTCCTGCGACTCGGTGCGGCCGACTGTTTGGCAGGCATTTGTGAGGCGCGATTTGTCGTTTCGCCGCGATTGCAGCGCGAACGACTTGCTGATTTTGGCACGGGCGTCGCGCCTGATGTCGAACGTATGAAAACGGCCGGCGTCGATGCGTGGTGGTATGCGCCCTTTGCCAACGAGCGACCCACGGTGGTAGAGCGATTGGGCATACCGACGATATGCTGTGCCGACTACATGGAAAGTACGCCCCTCGGTCGCGCCGAATGGATGCGCTTTTACGGCCGTTTGGTTGGGCGCGGTGCGACGGCGGACAGCCTTTTCGCCGCGGAAGAAAACGCCTACCTCACCCTGCAGCGAGCGGCGAAGACGACTCACCCGAAACGCAAACAGCCGTTGGTGATGGTCGATCGGGCGGAACACGGCATCTGGTATGTGCCCGGCGGTCAGAGCTATGTGGCGCGCGTCATTGCCGATGCCGGCGGCCGCTATGTGTGGGCCGACGATGCGCATGCCGGTAGCGTACCGATGGAACTTGAACGGATGCTGCAACGCTGTGCCGATGCCGATGTGTGGGTGGTGAAATATGCTGCGCCGCACGAACTGACGTATGAGATGCTACAGCGCGAACAACCGCTCTACACGCGTTTTCGGGCGTTTCGCCAACGCCGTGTTTGGGGTTGCAACACCCTGCGCAGCGCTTATTACGAAGAAACACCTTTTGCCCCGTCGTTGCTATTGCGCGCTTGGCGCAATGTACTCACTGCTGAGAGGAAAAGAGCCGAGAACGCCGGCGGGGCGAAGGATACCGACGAACAAGAACCCCGGTTCACGCCTTTGCGCTAAACCTTAGTGCGCGTGTGAAGAACCGCTGCACGACGGCTGCGCAGGACTTCCTACATTCGGTAGATCGGTTGAGTCGGTGAGCCCCATTTGTCCATCCCACAACAGCGCTATGCGAAGAAAACAACGATTCGCCCTCCCGTTGCTCCTGCTTCTCGCCGGTTTTGGACTCGTCGTTGCGAGTCTGTGTTGCGGCAGTGTCGAACTTACGCTCGGCGAAGTCGGGTCGGCACTCTTCGGCGGCGAAACCTCAGACACGGCGCGTGCGATTGTCTTGGACTATCGTTTGCCGCGCTTGCTCACTGCCTTGACAGTGGGTGCGAGTTTGGGGCTCTGCGGCCTGATCACCCAGACGTTGTTCGAAAATCCGCTGGCCGATCCTTCGCTTTTCGGCATTCATGCCGGCGCCGCTGTGGGCGCCGCTGCCGGGCCGCTGATTTGGAGCAGTGGTGCACTCCTTTTTCTCCGCACGCTCCCACCGTTAGCCGGCGAATTGTTTGGGGTGATTATGGCTTTGTGCGGCGCTTTGCTCGTCTTGGCACTGATTGTGCAGTTAGCTCGTAAGCAGTTTCACGGAACCGCCCTGTTGGTGGCCGGTGTGATGATTTCATTCGTCCTCTCCTCGGTGCTTGCGCTGATGGCTTACTTTTCCACGACCGACGGTTTGCGCAGTTTCCAGCTGTGGACACTGGGCGATTTCTCTTCCGTCGGCCGAATGCGCCTACCCCTTTTCGAGGCGGCATTGCTTTTACCGGTCGCCTATTGTTGGCGGCAGACGACCACGCTCGATGCTTGGTTGCTCGGCGAAAACTATGCGCGCACTTTGGGCATCGACCCGCGACGCAGTCGTTCGCGTCTGCTCTTTGCTGTGGGCTGGATCACCGCTTGGTCGACGGCTTTCTGTGGGCCGGTGGCGTTCGTCGGGCTGGCTGCTCCTCATGCTGCACGACTTTTGAGCGGCACTTCGCTCCATCGGCGCAACTTACCGATGACACTTGCCGTCGGAGCACTCTTGGCACTGGCCTGTCAGTTCCTTTGCGCCCTCCCTTGGCCGTCGGGCACACTCCCCCTCAATGCGGTAACACCGCTGATTGGCGCGCCGATTGTCTTTTTGCTCTTGATGCGGCGCCCTTCTCATTGACTCAACACAACAACAAACACTAGTTATGACAGAACCCAATAATCGTGGCATGTCTCGTCCCTTTATCCTCATCTCCAACGATGACGGTTATAAGGCCGCGGGCATCAACACACTGATCGATACGCTCCATCCGATGGCCGATCTGCTCGTCGTGGCACCGGGCGGTGGACGTTCGGGCTACGGATGCGCCATCACTTCGACTGCGCCCATCCACAACCGTTTGGTGCACCGCGAAGAAGGATTGGAAATTTTCGCTTGCTCCGGTAGCCCCGTCGATTGCGTGAAACTCGCCTTCAATGTCCTCTTGCCCATGCGCGGTCGCACGCCCGATTTGGTGGTGACGGGCATCAATCACGGCGACAATTCGAGCGTGAACACCTTCTACTCCGGTACGATGGGCGCCGCTTCCGAAGGCGCCTTGCAGGGTATTCCCGCTGTGGGCTTCTCGCTTTGTGACCATCGTCCCGAGGCCGATTTCTCACCTTGCGTCCCTTATATACGTGAGATCGTCATCAAATTGTTGTGTGATGGTCTTCCTCCTTTCTCCACGCTCAATGTGAACTTCCCCGCGCGCGAATCTTTCAAAGGAGTACGCGTTTGTCGCATGGCGCGTTCGCGTTGGATCAACGAGATCGCCGAGAGCCGTCGTCCGCGCAGCGGAACGCCTTATTATTGGTTGACTGGCGAACCGATGGAGCTGGAACCCGAGGCAGAAGACACCGACCGTTGGGCGTTGGCGCACGGTTATGTGGCCATCACCCCGCAGACGCTCGACAGTACGCACTACGATTTGCTGCACTCGTTCCACCTCTGATTCCTTTGTGGGTAGTCCCTTCACGTATTCTCCTTTTCCCTCATGCGCTATTTTCTTGTAGCCGGTGAAGCGTCCGGCGATTTGCATGCGTCCCATCTCATGCGTTCGCTCAAGGCGAGCGATCCCGAAGCCGAGTTTCGCGGTTTCGGCGGCGACTTGATGCAAGCCGAGGGGATGTTGTTGCGCCACTACCGCGAACTCGCCTACATGGGTTTCGTGCAAGTGTTGCTCCACCTCCCCACGATTCTTCGTGCGATGAAGGAGTGTGAAAACGCCATCGCCGAATGGCAACCCCATTGCGTCGTGTTGGTCGACTATCCCGGTTTCAACTTGAAAATCGCCAAGTGGGTTAAGACGCACACCGGCTGTCCGGTGTTCTACTACATTGCGCCCAAAATATGGGCGTGGAAAGAAGGGCGCATTCGCAGCATTCGGCGCTATGTCGACCACCTCTTGTCGATTCTGCCTTTTGAAGTCGACTATTTTGCGCAGCGCCATCATTATCCCGTGGAGTATGTCGGCAATCCCTCCCACGATGAAGTGGCGGCATTTCTCTCCTCTTATAAGGAAACGCGCGAAGCTTTTTGCGCTCGTCACGGGTGGGACGATCAGCGGGAACTCATAGCCATTTTAGCCGGTTCGCGCCGCGCAGAAATTGCCGACAATCTCCCCCGCATGCTCGAAGCTGTGTGCCGCACCGCTGATCCGGCGCGTTACCGTGTCGTGCTCGCCGCCGCCCCCGGTATCTCTGACGAAGAATATGCCCGTTATGGCATCACCGTGACCAAGGTGCAGCCATACGATTCCGAGGAGAAAACCATCGAAGCGGAGCAGGGCGAAAAAGGCGCCACCGAAGCATCCACACAGCCCGATGCTGTCCCCCCGCAGCACAACTCCGCGACGGCACCGCACACCACAGCGCTCAAACCACTCACTTCCCATACGGAACTCCCCATTTGCGCCGTTCGCGATGAGACCTATGCACTTCTCGCCCACAGCCATGCGGCCATCGTCACTAGCGGCACGGCCACTTTGGAAACCGCGCTGTTCAACGTCCCCCAAGTAGTGTGCTACAATCTCTTCGGCGGTAAACTCGTGCGCCTGCTGCGTCCGTATTTCTTGAAATGTAAGTACATTTCGCTCGTCAATCTCATCGCCGATCGCGCCGTCGTGCCCGAACTCATCGCCGACGACACCCAGCCGGCGCACCTTGCCGCGCATTTCGCCCCGCTGTTGGAAGACAGTCCCGAGCGTCGCGCACAGCTCTCAGGCTACGAAGAAATGCGTCGGCGTCTCGGCCCGACCGGTGCACCCGAACAGGCCGCCGCCCGCATCCTTTCGCAGTTGCGCAATCCCCTTTCCCCCGCAAAACCCTAACAACAGTATATAATGTCCACCATTGCTTCCCAATTCGCCGAGCAACTGCTCAGCGTTCAGTGCATCAAAGTTCAACCCACCCAACCCTTCACTTGGGCGAGTGGTTGGTTGTCTCCTTTCTATTGCGACAATCGCAAAACGCTCGCTTATCCGCAGGTGCGCACGTTCGTGAAAGAGCAACTTGCCGAACTCATTCGTCGTCAATATCCCGAAGCCACCGCCATTGCCGGTGTAGCCACGGGTGCTATTGCACAAGGCGCGTTGGTCGCCGATGAACTCGGACTCCCCATGTGCTACGTTCGTGCGAAAGCCAAAGACCACGGCATGGGCAACCTCATCGAAGGCACCCTCCCCGAAGGCGCACGCATTGTGGTGGTCGAAGATCTCATCTCCACCGGCGGAAGCAGCCTCAAAGCCGTCGAAGCCCTTCGCGCAGCAGGTTTCGAAATTCTCGGCATGGTGGCCAGCTTCACCTATGGTTTCCCCGTGGCCGCCGAAGCCTTCGCCGCCGCCAATGTCGAACTGACCACGCTCACCAACTACGAAGCCGTAGTCGAAACCGCTTGCCGTGTGGGCTACATCGACGAAAGCCAACTTCCGCTGCTCGCCCGTTGGCGCGCCAACCCCTCCACCTGGACGCCCGAAGCCTAATCGCTCGATTTCGTTTTCCGCTTCCTCGAAAAACTTACGCCGTATGACCAAATACGAATCACAAGTCTACACCCTCAACACCACACAAGCCGAAGCCTACGCCCGCATGGCCGATCTGCGTCGTTTCGAAGTCATCAAACAAGCCCTTTCCGATCCCGAACGCCTGCAAGCCATCTTGCAGCATGCGCCGGAAGGACAAGTCACGCCCGAGCGACTGGAAGAAATGCGCGGTTATCTCGAAAATATGACCTTCACCGAAGATGCCCTTTCGGCCGATACCCAAATGGGGCACGTCACCCTCGCCATTGTAGAGCGTGACGAACCCAAATTGGTGAAACTCGCCACCGAAGGTTCGCCCGTCAGCGCCAACGTGTGGGTGCAGTTGCTCCCGCAAGGTGCTGATCAGTGCGCGATGAAAGTCACCGTCGGCACCGAACTCAATTTCTTCATGCGCAAGATGGTGGAGAAGCACCTCAAGAAAGCCCCCGACGGCATCGCCACCTTCCTTTCGCAAGTTCTCGTTCACATCTAATTGAACGTTAGCGCCGTGTTCAAACGCTCGTTTTCCGAGGAGCATCGTGCCCGTTCATCGGCATTCCGTGCTGAACGGTTGCGCCTGCTCGGCCTCTTCATCGCGCTACTCACGCTGTGGGGCGCACTCACCGCGTGCAGCGACGACACGCAACGCCGTTTTTCCACGTTGCCCGCTTTCCTGCGCCTCACCCCCGTCAGTGCTGCGCCCGCCCTCCGCAGCGCCGTGAGCAATCCCGGTTCGTGGTGTCTCATCACCTACGATGCCCGACAATATCTGCTCACCGCTTTGGGAGGAGGCACCGCTTCCTCCCTGCCGCGCACAGCGCTCGAAGCCTACGGCCGTCCGCAGAGCATCGCCGGCTTCCTCGTCGGTGTCGCGTCGGTGCCGGCCTTCGATGGCACCTTTCCCGTTGTGGCGTACGATGCCGTTTGCCCCGTCTGCTACAACGCCGATAACATTGAGCGACGGCTCTCTCCCGTTGCCGATCAGCCCGAACACGTCGTTTGCACTCGTTGTTCGCGTACCTACGATTTGGCCAATGGTGGAATACCGCTTATAGTTCCCGATGACGGGCGGCGCAACACCCATCTTTTTCGTTATCGTGCCGCCTACACACCGGCTGCCGATGTCTTCCTCGTGCAAAACTGACGCGTGCCGTTTGGCCAATCGCGCTTTTCTCCTTATCTTTGCACGCGCACAACCGCCCGGATGGTGAAATGGTAGACACGAGGGACTTAAAATCCCTTGACCATTGCGGTCGTGCGGGTTCGAGTCCCGCTCCGGGCACACGCTCCCCGATGACGTTTACGCATCGGGGAGCGTGCTTTTTTCGCGACCCCCACCGCTTAACACCTTATTTTAGCGCCGTACACTGTTCGTTTTTAGTCCAATATGGACAAAAAACTCAAATGAGCTCTTTTTTCTCCCGTTGTTTCGTCCCGAAGTTCGTAACTTTGTACACGGCGTAAAGTGCATTTTGCCTTTATGTTTTTACACTTAAACCTTCTTTTATGACCAACGAAACTCCTCGTTCCTCTTCCGCAGCCTCCGCTCGCCCTTTGAGTGAGCGCATCAAAACATGGTGCGAACCCGCCCGCCAGTTGAGTTGGTGGACTTCGTGGTTTAACATCGTTCTCGGGGTCACCGTGATGTGCGCCGGTTTCGTCTTCTTCATCAACCCCTACAATATTGTGCCCGGAGGTGTCTATGGCGCCAGCATCGTGCTCCACAATATCTTCCCCTCCATTCAGGTCGGTACGTTCGGTTATTTCTTTGACATCCCCTTGCTCGTACTCGCCTCCGTCTTCCTCGGGGCGAAATTAGGTTCGCGCACCATCTTTGCCGCCCTCATCGCCCCCGTCATCATGAACGGCCTTTCGCTTTTGGCCTATCCCGATGCCGCTTCCCTTCATGCCCTCGACCCCACGAAACTCTGTGGCGGCGTCATCAACATGACCGAACACCTCATGCTCACCTCCATCATCGGTGCGGTCATGATCGGTTTCGGTTGCGGCTTTGTCGTGCGCCAACAGGCCACAACGGGCGGCACCGACATCGTCGCCATGTTGTTACAGAAATATGCCCACATCCGTTTTTCCAATGCCATTTTAATCTGTGACGGCGTTGTTGTACTCTCCGGCTTGGTGGTCATCGGTTTTGGTTTGGGAGCGAAAGACATTGTCGGCGGCGGTTCCTGGTTGCTCTCTTTCTATTCGCTCATCGCCATTTTCGTGACGGCTCGCACCATCAGCTATGTCATCAACGGCGCACAAGACGACAAACTCGTCTTCGTGATTTCCGAACAACCCAATGAAGCCATGCGCAGTTTCATTCTCGACACGCTCGATCGTTCCGCCACCCGCATCAAAAGTAGCGGCCTCTATTCCAAGGACGACAAGGAAATGCTCTTCCTCGTGGTGTCCAACAAAGAAATTCCCGCCGTCAAACTCAAGGTGCAGGAAGTTGATCCCAAGGCCTTTGTGGTCGTCACCGATGCCCACGCCACCTACGGCGAAGGCTGGCGTCCGCTCGCCACTGCCGGCGAATTGCAAGCCGAATAAGTTCAGCGTGCTTCGATAGCAAGCCCTTGCGAAGGGCTAAAACAAAATCGCCCCCACCATAATTGTACATGGTGGGGGCGATTTTTGTGTGCTCACTTGAACCTTTTCAGCAAGAAGCGCGGTTGTGCGCGGAGGAATACGCCGAAGGAGAACGCATGCCGCAGCGCCGCCGGCTCGCTTTCTCCATTTTTGAGGAGCAGGCGCCCCGCATCCGTCACAAAGCCGTTGGCCTTCGCGCCGAAAGCGTAATCACGGCCGAAGCGGCGCACATATTCCACACTCCAATAGGCCGTGTGCATGCGCGTGAAGCGCCCCCCGTCCACCTTCAGCGAGAGCGTGTTGAAAAACGGACTACCGTAGAGCGTCACAAAATCCTTCGCCTGCCACCAGCCCGCACGAACGCGCAGTGCGTGGAGCAGATCGACCGAAGCCCCGGCCCACAGGGCTGCCCCCGTGTTGAAAGGCCACAACTTGCCCGCCTGTTGATAGGCACCGAGTGCGTGCACCTCCACTTCCGCCGCATTCAGCACACGGCGGTTCCACGTTTTCCGCAGTTGCAGCCCGATACTCCCGTTACAGAGCGTCTGCACGCCCAAATCTGTGTCATCTTGCTCGCCGCCGCGGTGTTGCACCATCAGTTGCACCGGCAGTTCGAGTGCCCAACCGTGAGCCTTCGGCCGCAGCAGTTCCACCGATTGCGTCATACCCACCGTGAAAGCCTCTTGGTGCTTGTCCATTTCGTAGATGAAGCTCTGCCAATCGATCCAAGCGTCCATCTTCCACCGGCGAGTGCGAATCAATGTTTGAAAGCCCTTTTCCGGATCGGTCGTCAGCAGATTTTCCGGCTTATACAGCGGAAGAATCAAACCATGATGAGCCGCGCCGTAAAGGTCGCCCAACACAAAGGTGGCGGCTCCCAGTTGAGCTGCAGCGCGAAAGTAGGGCAGTAGGTGTGCGCCGCCTTGATAAGCCCCGCCCTTCCATGTCACAATGTCGTGAAAGGCGTAGTTGGGATAACGATTCGTTCCATGGTACATCAGTGCCGAGAGTCCCAATTCCAAACTCAATTCCGGCCGAGGCCGATAAGTCAAATGCGGGGTGAGTCGTACGCCCGGAAGCGTGTAACCCTTGGCGATGTTGCCGTCAAACTCGTTGTCTTTGAAAAAGGCAAGCGCATCCACATCGAGATAAAGGGTTTTCATCTCGATGGAATCCGTATCGTGTTGGGGCGTCAGTTGGCGAAATAGGTCGACTTCCGAGGTTTGGGCATCGACCACTGAGGCGAGCAGTGCGCCAAAGACGAGCAGCAGAGCACGGCGCATCGTCCGTGTGCAAAGCGTGAGCAAATTGTTCATACGTGCAAAGTTACGTTTTTTTTGTTGCTCAGTGTTGGTTTTCTCCATTTCTTTGTTGCTCATTTTTTTGCGAGTCGCGCCCCCTTCCGGGCGAGACGATATTTCACACGATTCCCCCTTCGTTTTCGCCCTTTTTCCTCGCGCGTACGCGCGCGTCCGGTGTTTTTCTGTTTTTTGCCTTCACCTCTTCACCTTGGGTTTGTTTGTCTGTTGATAGTCAGTGAGATAGATGGCCGAAAAGGGTGAAGGTACGCTCGATTTCCTTCACCTCAAAATACGAAGTTGTTGACCTGCATTGTGTTGATATACAGGGTGTTGAGGGTGAAGATAAGGGTGAAGGCAATCAAAAGCGGAAAATGAGGCCTTCGTTCACGGTGTTTTTTCGCCCTCTTCGGGTGAGCAGGAAACTTTTTAGTCGGGTGAAGGCATTTGAGGGCATTGCCTTCACCCCTAACTCGCCAAGAATGAGGGAGATATTGCGGGTGGTGAAGGGTGAAGGCAAAAAACTAAAATGCGCTGAGTGCGCGTAGGCGCGCGTAGAGGGGCCGAAGAGGGCGGGGACGAGTAGGAAGTGCGGTCGGATGGGGCGTCGGTGAATAAAGCAGTGGAGTTTTGTTGAGAAGGTCTCTGTTTTTGCGAGATAGTAGACGAGTTTTTGGTGCGAGTCGGCGTGAAGTGTTGGCGTATCGTTCGAATGAATTTTGATGAGACGAAAAGTTTTTGCGATTGGTTTTTGTAATTGTTTCGGGATTTCGTAACTTTGCAAAAGGATTGGGATGAACTGCCCATTTCGTTGTAGGGAGGTGCCGTTGCAGCGGACTCCCGACAGAGAAACACACAATCTGGCGTTCGACGCTTGTAATTACTCTTTTTTTTGTACCTTTGTTCAGTCGAGCGCGCCCCATGTTGTTCTACTATTCAGACACACAGCGCCTAAAGGCGACGCATGGGGAGCGAAACACGACCGTCGGTACATCTTCTTTCGACTCGTAACGCCGATTTTTCCCCTCTGCGGCTTTCCCATCGAAGGCACTCGATGCCCACTGGTTCCGCTTTGTCGCAAAAGCCGTAGCGGGTGAGCATAACCTCACTTGAAAACAAATGGAAATCGTCAGCATCATACAGTTACTACTCACTTTCGGGGTGAGTTTCGTGTTCACGGCCTTGCTCATGCCGTGGCTCATCGAACTCTGCCGCCAGAAAGGACTTTACGACCAGCCCAACGAGCGCAAAGTGCACAAAAACAGCATCCCGCGCCTCGGTGGCCTGCTTTTTGCCCCAGCGATGTCCATCGGTATTGTGGCCGGCTACCTTTATTTGGGGGTGAGTGTCGAGAGTTCACAGTTGCCGGTGTTTCGGTTGTCGACCATGATACTCATGGCCGGGCTGTTCCTCATTTACCTCATCGGTGTGCTCGATGATCTTTTGGGCTTGAGTGCCCGCGTGAAGTTCGCGGTGCAGTTGGCTGCTTCGGCTTTCATGCCGCTCTGTGGCTTGTACGTCAACAACCTCTACGGCCTGTTCGGCCTGTGGGAAATCCCCTTTTGGGCAGGCAGCGTGTTGACGGTCTTCCTGTGCCTGCTCATTGTGAATTCGGTGAACTTGATCGACGGTATCGACGGCTTGTCGAGCGGCTTGTCGATGTTCGCTTTGAGTGGTTTCGCGGCCTTGTTTTGGCAGTTGGGGGTCGAATCCTACACCCTCGTGTCGCTCGGTCTGATCGGAGCTGTGATGGCCTTTTTCTTCTTCAATGTCTTCGGCTCGGAGCGTCGAGGCACCAAGACGTTCATGGGCGACACCGGGAGTTTGGTGTTGGGCTACACCTTGGCTTACTTGGCCATCAAATACGCGATGAACAACCCCATGGTGTTGGCACCGCGCCCGCACGGCATGACGGTGGTCATCACCCTGTTGGCCGTGCCGGTTTTCGATCTTGTGCGCGTGGCCTGCATGCGTTTGTTGAACCGGAAGGGCATTTTCCACCCCGACAAAACGCACGTACACCACTTGGCTTTGGCGGCCGGCTTCTCGATGTCGGCTTCTTTGCTCCTCATTCTTGGTCTGCAACTGCTGATCATCGGCGTGAATGTCGTGATGTCGCAGTTGATGGTCAATATCAATCTCCTCTTGTTCATCGATGTGCTGATTTACGGCATATTCGTCATGTGGCTGCGTTGGCGACGTGATCGCGCGCCTCAAACCGCAACGGAATAATTCGACAGACTGCGAGGCGCAATGCCTTTTGCTCCCTAAGGCCTCGGCGCGCACATTTCCTCGCTTTATTGTACATCGGCGAGCGTCTGCTTGTCGTATAGAGAGCACCACGTTTCGGTACAAAAAACTCCGCACCTGCTTGTCTGCAGGTGCGGAGTTTTTGTTGTATCAGAGTGGGAGACGGGTGCCTTACTCTTCGTATTCGTACTCATCGTCTTTGGTTTCCGTTTGGCGGTTGGTCGGGGATGATGTGGACTTGTTGTCGGGCAATTCGTCTTCGTATATCTGCTTCGGGAGTTCGTCTTCGGGCGCATATTCGGTGGGCAGTTCCGATTTGATCTTCTGCGGGGCGAAATGCTTGTCGTAGAATTGGCGATAGTCGTCGAAGCTGACGATCGAACCGAGGAGCTTGAGGTTGTCTTTGCTGATGAGCAGCGTGCGGGCTCCCTTGAGGAGTTGGCGCAGCGCGGTGGTGCCGGAAAGCGTTTGGGCGTAGTGGTGCACATCTGCGAAGGAGGCGAAGCCATCGACGCGGAAGAGGGTGAGGGCACCGAGGCGTTCCTTGTTGATGTCGAATCCGCGCGAAACAAAGCGGCTGAAGTTGAAGCGCGCGAGTTCGAACAGGATCTTGTCGTCGGGTAAACTGTCGGCGGGATAGGCCACGACAAAGACAAAGGGCACATCGTGTTCGGGACTGAGCGTGCGTTTGTCGCCTTCGGCGGCGTTTTCGGCCGTGGTCTCTTCCATGCGGCGCGCCCACAGGCTGCCGGGACGGAACTTCTCGCCGGCCGGGGTGCGCCCTTCCTGCAATCCCTTGGCCATCATGGCCGCCATTTCGGCCACATCGCTTTTGGGGAAGTCTTTGGCGAGGGTAGTGAACTCGGCGATGAGGGTGTCGCGCGGTGCGGTGCCGATACGCGAGAGAGCATTGACCAAAAGGAATTTCGGTCGGTTGAGCCCTTCGGGATAGGTGGCGGTGGAGCGAGCAACGTTGCGCGCCACTTCTTCGTTGTACCCATTGATATAGGCCGCGTAGGTGGCGGCATAGAGCGAGTCTTCGAGTTCGCGCCCATAGCGGGCATTGCGTTCGAAATCGGGGTCGGTGATGGTGCGCGTGAGCAAGTGCTGCGGATAGGAGCGCGCCATCAAGGCACGATATTTATTGGCCGTTTCGGTCTTTCCCCCACGACGCGCGAGGAGGAAGAGTTGGTAGTAGGCCTCGGGGAGCTTGTCGAAATCGGGATAGTCGCGCACCAAGCGTCGCAAGGTGCGTTCGGCGAGCGGGTAGTCGCCGAGTTCCTCGTGTTCCACCACACCGGCACCGAAGAGGGCATCGCGCAGCAAGAGATGAGCGGCCTGTTTGGCCTCGGGGGTGAGGGGAATTTGCGCGAGATAGTAAGCGCGCGTGTGGGGATCGAGTTCGGCTTTGCCTTTCTTGTCGGCGCCTCCCGTAGTGTCGGCGGGTGCGGCCGCGGCGTCGCCGGACAGTTGCGCGGCATAGTCCCGCAGAGCCGTTTCGAGGGCATCGCCGCTCAAACCCTTGGCAGACAAACTGTCGCGACGGGCATTGACGAGGGCTTTGAGGCTGTCTTCTGCGGCATAGTCGTAACCTTCTGCCTTGTTGTCGGCGAGCAGGCTGTGATTGGCGCGGCGCCAGTCGTCTTCGTTGCGGCGGTTGCCCCATTGGCGCGCAAAGGCTTGTTTGCCCTGCTGAACGGCAGTGGTATTGTAGAAATACCACGACTTGTCGGTCGTCGGACGTTGTGGTGCGGTGGGGGCAGTGGGCGCATTTTCGGCATAATCGCCACCGGCTTCGGAGCGTGCACGGCGCAGGCTGTCTGTGCGATTGCGGCGGTCGTTTTCTTCTTGCTTTTTGAGCAGGGCGATAGCGTTGTCGATCACGGCGAAGCGGGCGGCTTCGGGCATGCGCGCCAAGGCGAGGAGGGAGTCTTGCTCGAACACCACTTGGGTATAGGGGACGAGGTGGTCGAGCACCTCCGAGCGGCGAAGGAGTTCGGCATAGCCCTCGCTTTGCTGGTCGAGAAGGCCGATGGCTTCGGTGTAGCAGGGTTGGGCTTTGTCGAAGCGTTGACGCTGCCAGTAGAGGTCGCCGAGGCGGCGGAGGAGTACGCCTTTTTCGGGTGTGGCCTGGGTGGCGCTCACACGGCCGAGTTCGTAGGCTTCGAGGGCATGGAGGGTGTCGCGGGCGGCCAAGTGGATATTGCCGACGGCATAGTAGATGCGGTCGAGATAGTCCTTGTTGTTCGCGTCGCGGAGCATGCGTTTGAGGCGCGCCAGCATCTTTTGTGTGCCTTGTGCCGTGGTGACGGTTTCGGTTTGGAGCATGCGGGCTTGGAAGGCGAGTTCGTAGCCGGGACTCTGCGACAGGCAGCGCTCGATGGCACGGTGGGCGGCTTGTTTTTCGCCGCGTTCGAGAAGTACCTGCGCGAGGAGGTAGTGCAGACGGGCTTTTTCGAAACTGTTCTTCCCGTGGTGGGCGGCACGTTCGAGGTAGGGGAGGGCTTCGGCGGTGTTGTTGCGCGCAAGGAGGAGGTCGGCGAGGGAGCGGTCGCGCTCGGTTTCCAAGCGCTTGGGGAGACGCTCACGGGCGAGCCGCTGTGCCACGTCTTCGGCGTCGTAGAGCCAACCGAGTGCGACGTCACAGCGGATGAGCCAGATGCGGGCTTCGGCGACTACGTCGGGTTCGGCGGCATAGAAACGGGTGAGATGCGCAAAGGTGGAAGCGGCGGCGAGGAAATCGCCTTGTTGAAATTGGGCTTTGCCCATCAGCAACCACGCGTTTTTGAGATAGGGATTGAACTCCTTGCGCGACAGGTAGGCTTTGAGTTTGGGGGAGGTGTTGCTGCCGACTTTGACAGCGGGTTTGCGCTTGATGCTGTGGAGCTGGATGGCTTTTTCGCACTTGGTGACGGCGCGTTCGAAATGGGTCTTGCCGAGTCCGACTTGTTTGGGATAGCCCACGGCGAAGACGGGAAGGCGGCGGGTGAAGTCCTCGCGCAGGCCGGTGCGTTGTGCCTCTTCGCCTTCTTGGTAGGCGACAGTGGCGTTGTAGAACACGTTGTAGCGGGTCACGAACGATTGCCACCGCCGAGAGACGGCGGTGTTCTGTTGCGTGGAGCAGCCGGTGAGCAGCACGCAGAGGGAGAACAGCAGAAACGCGAGGTTTTTGATGAGCAAAAGGGGAGATGAGCGTTGCGCACCGTGGGCAAGACAGTGCGCAGTCGCCGGGTTAGACTTGTGCGGTGGGGGCTTTCTTGTGGGAACGGCGCAAAAGGTATTTTATTGCACGAGCCACGAAATAAAGGAGGACGCTGACCACGATGATCGACGCACCGGAGGGGACGTTGAGGAGGTAGGAGAGGAAGAGACCGCCGAGGCAGTCGACGAAGCCGACGAGCATCGACACGAGGATCATGCCGCGAAAACTGCGCACGAAGAGTCCGGCGGTGAGTTGCGGCACAGAGAGGAGCGAAACGACCAAGATGATGCCGACCATGCGCAGGCAACCGACGATGGTGAGGGCGGTGATGAGGGTGAGGGCGGTTTCGAATGCGCGAGTGGCGAGACCTTGTGTGCGAGCGAAGTCCGGATCGTAGGCGACGGTGACGATGGAGCGTTCGAAAGCGAAGAAGAAAAGGACGGTGCCTGCGGTGAGCAGTCCCATGACTTGCAGATCGGTGCGCGAGATGCTGAGAATGTCGCCGAAAAGGTAGGTGGGGAGGTCGGTCATGAAGCCCGGTGCGAGGTAGGCAAAGAGGATGCCGATGCTCATGCCGAGCGTCCAAACCATGGCGACGGCACTGTCGGAACGTACGTCGCGGCGACGACTGAGCCAGTCGATGCCCAGTCCGCCGACGAGGGCGAACGCGGCGGCGCCGAGGAGGGGGGAGAAACCGAAAAAGGCTCCCATGCCTACGCCACCCAACGACGCATGCGCCATGCCTCCGCCGGCGATGACCAAGCGACGAGTGACGACATAACTACCCACGCAAGCACAGAGCAGGCTGCTAAGCAGGGCGCCGAGGAGGGCGTATTGGAAAAAGGTGTAAGAGAATATGGAGAACATCTCGAAAAGGGGCGGGATTAGTGGGGGAGGTCGGTGCGGCGCTCGCCGACGAGGAGGATAACGTCGTCTTTGAGTTCGTCGGGAAGGGCGATTTCGCGGAGTTGCAGAGAACGAATCCAGCCGGCGACTTCTTCGGAGCGCAGGGTGGTGAGGATCTCGTTGAACTCTTCGATTTCTGCGTCGCTGTATTGATCGGAATTTCGGCCGCGGAATCGGTCGAGTTCTTCGTCTTCGTAATATTCGATGTCGTGACTCACGGCGGCGAGTAGACTGTCTTTTTCGCAGGTGGCGTGCTGTCCGCAACAACCTGCGGCGGCACTTTCGCGAATTTCTGGCATTTTGTCGAGACGGCCGGAACGAATCTCGCGTTGCAACCACCATTGTCGGATGAGACCGGCTACGGCGGCAACGACACCGAGGACGAGAAGAAGGAGAATGAGTTTAGTCACGAGAGGATAGGTGGTTTCTACGGAATAATCGGAAAGAAAAAAGAACAGGCGGTGGGCAGGCGGTCGACGGAGGCGCAACGATTCGGCAAAACGAGAGCGGTTGAACAGTGAACCGGTCTTGGGGGATGCGAATCAGGGGATTAGTCGTTGCAGATCTTCCCAAAAACGCGGATAAGATTTGCTGACGACTTCCGGACAGCAGATTTCGATCGGACCGACAACGAGGGCGGCGGGTGCAAAGGAGAGCGCCATGCGGTGGTCGTCGTAGGTATGGATGGTGGGGGGCGAAATGTTGCCTTCGAATGGAGGACTTGTTTGGGGGAAGATCACTGACGCTTGAGGAGCGGGCATAAACTCCAAGGTGCCGTGTTCGGGAGAGTGGAGCACGATGCCGAATTGCCGAAGTTCATTTTGGAGAGCGGCGATGCGATCGGTCTCTTTAATATGGAGCGATGCGAGGCCGGTGAAGCGAAAGGCGCGACCGAGCAGGGCGCAAGTGACGACAAGCGTTTGGGCGAGGTCGGGAGTCGCCGAAAAATCGCGGACAAAAACAGCGTTCGCCGCCGGTGTGCATTTTGTGAGGACAGCTCCTGCTTCGGTGAAGGTGGTTTTCACCCCGAGGGGCGCGAAGAGTTCAGCGCAGGCTGCATCGCCTTGTACACTTTCTGCACGCAAACCGCGGAGAAGGATATGGGCTGCCGGATCGGGAGAGAGCGCAACGAGTTCGTACCAGTAGGAAGCGGCGCTCCAATCGGGTTCGATGTGGTAAGGTTGCGGACAGCGGTAGCGACCGGCGGGGACGAATAGCTCATTACCTTCCCATTTTGCGTCGACTCCAAAGGATTTCATCAACGCCAAGGTCATGGCAATGTAAGGGGCCGACGCAATTTCGCCGAGCAGACGGAGGGTAAGACCTTGTTCGAGTGTGGGCGCGATCATGAGCAGCGCAGAAATGTACTGCGAACTGACTTGCGCAGAGAGTTCCACGGTGCCTCCGCGGAGCGTCTTCCCTTGAATGCGCAGCGGGGGGAAGCCTTCTTTTTCTACATAGTCTATTTCTGCGCCAAGACTGCGGAGTGCGTCGACGAGCAAGGCGATGGGACGCTCTTTCATGCGCGCACTTCCGGTGAGCATGCACGACTTTCCGGCGCAAGTGGCGAAGTAGGCGGTGAGAAATCTCATGGCGGTGCCGGCTGCTCCGATATCGATGGGGAAAGTGGAGGAACCATTTGCGTCGGAGGACGTTTTTGCACCGTTTTTCTCCACGACTTTCTCTTCACTTTGGGGCGTTTGTCGGTTTTTCTCCGCCTGATTTCTTTCGGTCGCGGCAGCCAGCGCGGCCAACAAAGCGCGCGTGTCGTCGCTGTCGGAGAGGTCGTGAATCGGAGTGTCCGCTCCGGCCAGCGCACGGAGAATCAGTGCGCGCGCCGAGATGCTTTTGCTCGTCGGAAGCGTGATGTCTGCGCGCAGCGTGGAGGGAAATTGAACCAACATAGGCTTGTGTGCCGTCAAAACAGTAGAAAGAGAAGTTTCACCGCCTTAGAGAAATACTTCAATACCGCAAGAGAAGATACAAAGAGGTGGAGCGAAGAGTCAACGTGCCGGAGTTAGAAGTCTCAAAGCGCGTTTTCGTCCTTTTTATTCTGTTGGGCTTTGCGATGACGTAGGTATTTGTAGCCGGCATAGGCGAGCAACAAACCGATGAGACCAATCATCGCGTAACCAATCTCGTGGCTGTAGCGGTTGGCACGGTCCATCACCTGCTCGGTGGTTTTGAGATCGGGGAAAGCGGCGGGAATGACGTAGTAACCCAAGAACGCGAGCACACAATTCCACGCTCCGGCACCGATGGTGGTGTAGAGGAGAAATTTACCGAGGTGCATGCGCGACAAACCGGCCGGAATGCTGATGAGTTGTCGCACTCCCGGCACGAGACGTCCCACCAAAGTGGAAACTACCCCGTGATGACGGAAGAAACGCTCGCTCTTTTCGATCGATTCTTTGTTGATGAGCAGCATTTTTGCCCATTTCGTTTCAGCCAATCGGTAGATGACCGGACGCCCGAGCCAATAAGCCAGTGCATAATTGATCAGTCCGCCCAGATCAGCCCCCAAGGTGGCGACGACCACCACCAAAAAGATGTTGAGTGTGCCTTGTTGTGCCAACCACGCCGCGGGGGGAACGACGGCTTCGGAGGGAAAGGGAATAAACGAGCTTTCGATCGCCATGCCGACGAAGATAACCCAGTAACTGAGGTGGGTAAGCACCCAAAGAATGATCGCTGCCATGAAAAGGTAGAGAGAAAAGAAAGGATGAAGCGTTAATATAAAAGAGGAGTGGTGCAGAAGCAATTACCAACCGGCGGCTTTCCAACCGGCGGCGCGGTACCATTCGGTGTCGCGGTAGGTGATGTTCAAGTTGCCCTGCGGACAGCGTGCCGCGTTGTCGGCATAGCGTTGTTGAGGAATGAACATCGAAACGCCGCAGAAGTTGGCTTCGTTGACGTAGATTACATCATTGAAATCCAACGTGTTACGCCATCCCCCGTTGATCCAGTATTGTCGTCCGGCACCCATGCCCGTAAAGAAGCGCTTGGTGGTGGCTTTGTACACCGTGGCGCGGTCGAGTGCCTTTTGTACCTTGGCAAAATCCTCGGCGGTGAGGAGGTTGCGGAGCGCGTCGCTCATGTCGAAAAACTCGGGACGATAGAAGAAGTAGCTCGAGTAGCGGCCATAGGGTTGTATCCTGTCCGTGTTCGGATAGTTGGGCGTCCCTTGTGCGTTGAGCGCCGGGAGGTTGCGGGGAAGCACTTTCGCCATCGAGTCGGCCACGGCCTGTAAATCGGCCGTGCGCAAAATCGAAAAGACGACGCCAAAGTCTTCATAATAAGGCAGGCTGCCCTTGCCGCGGTAGTAATCGACATACGTTTTACCGAGGTCGGCAATGTCGGGCGAGAAGTAGCCCCAACGGAGCATGTCGGTGTAGAACCCACCGATGGCCGAAATCTGCATCGGCGACCCCGCCACGTAATCGGTGACGTCGCGCAAGGCATAAGCCACCTCGATGCACTGCATTTCGCAGCAGTCGTTGTGGATGAATCGGAGGTGAAGGCCGCTGCGTTGCACCGCCTTGGCGATGTCTTCCACATTCATCTCGTAGGGGAAGTCGCCGAGCGCCGCTTTGTCGCGTGCCATATTGCCGTCCTTGCCCACATCCATCCCATAACTTTGGGGACGGAAGCGGCGTGCCGTGTTTTTGGTCACCTTTCCGTCAGCAGCCAAGATCGGGTTCGACGTCGTGGGGTGTGCGTTGCGATAGTTGCGCGCTCCCGGCAACCAACCGTCCGCATGGCTCCACAGCACCAAACCGTAGCTATCCGACGCAAATTGCTCCTTCATGATATTGAGCACGGTCGTTAGCGTTTTCGGATCGGCCGAGTTGAGATCTTCTTTCCATTGCTTCACCAATTTGGGACGGGCGTAGCCGCGCGCCACTTCATAGAGGCGGGGTGCTCGTTCGTCGTCCATGAAGACGAGCACGCGTTGTCCTTCGCCGAGGTAGGGCGCCCCGTTCATAATTTCGGTACTGTCTTGCAGGCGATAGCCGTTGTAGCCGAGCGAGTTTTGCGCAGCCATATAGACCAGCACCGTTTGTTTTTCCTTCTTGACTTCCGGCAGCGGTCCGTCGTTGGGCTTATCGCAGGCCGCGAATGTCCAACTCGTGCAGAGTAGCACCAGCGCCGAGCAGAAAAGTGAAAAGAGTCTATTCATGCGATCATTCGTTTTGTCCGTCTCCGAACACGATGTTCACTTCATCGTAGCCCAAGGCGGTGAAAAGTTGGCGGAATTGTGCTTCAGCGTTGCGGCGTGCCAAACTGAGATTTTCTGCACTTAACGCGCGTTTTTTCATGGCTTCGGCCGCCTGTGTGCGCATTTGTTGTTTCGCATCGGCACTCCAATTCCCTTCTTGCACGAACACCGTGGTGCGCGTGTCGTTAATAAATTCATTGTCCAGCAGTTCCACTTCGGGCAGATGAAGCGTCACCGTTTTGCCTTGCACGTTGCACCATTTGTCGGTGACCTTTGCCATATCGATGCCAATGCGCAGGGTACCTCGGTAGACGCAGACCATTTGCTTTGACGACAGCAGGGAGTTCTCGTTCTTTTCCACCAATTCTTCGGTGTCGACCGAGAGGGCTTCCCATTGCCCGATGTTGCGAAGGGCGCGAATCTCTTCGGGGGTGGTGTCAATGGCCGGTGTTGTGCCCAAAAGCCCCTCGCCGTCGAAGTAGACCTTCTTTACGCGGTAACCCACATAGCCCAATGCAGCCAGCAGGAGCACCGCAAGCGTGAAGCGCCATTTGCGGAAAATGAATTTGATGATCCACCACAGTGCGCCGAGCACGGCCAGCAAGCAGCCGTTGTCTTTGCGCGGAGGGGCAGGCGGAGCCGGTTCCGGTTCGGCCGGTGTCGGTGTTGTTGCGGGAAGTTCTGCCGGCGGAGCGACCGTTTCGACCGCGTTCGCCGTCGTCACCTCTTGCTGCGTCGTGACGTTTTCTTCCGCTCCGTCCGTCGGCTCGTTCGCTTCGGGGCACTCGGTTTGCACCATGCCCACAGGCACATCGCCGATGGTGGGCTGCATTCCCTCGCCGGTAGAGGGTTGGAGTTCGTTGTCGTTGTTCATGAAGCAGGCGTGTTGAGGGTTCGTACGCGGCGGATCAAGTCGTTGTTGTTGAAATCTTTGCGAAAGCGCACAATGATGTTACTTTCGGCATAGCCCAGTTGTTTGAGCATCGGCACCAGCACGCGTGCCGCAGCCGTGCGCGAAGCCTCCACCAGTCCGTAGCGTTCGATGTGGTGACGAATGCTGTCTTCGCCCTGTCGCGCCAGCCGGGTGATTTCTTCGTCGGTGAAGTTGGAGCGCAAGGTCGAAACGTATTGTCGCGCCCCCTTGAAGTCAATGTGCGAGGCCGTGATGGTGATTTGCGGATCGGGGAGCGTAATGACGATGAGCGAGTCGGTACGCGTCACGTTCGAAGCGTCGAAATGCGTGAAGTCTATCGAGCCCTTGAGCGTCACGTCCAGCGGAACGGCCACTTTGCGGTAGCCGGGTTTGTCGATGTCGAGCAGTTTTCCACCGATTTTTTTCGTGTCGGAGAACAGCACCACCTTGTGTATTTTGCACTCGGTGGTGTAGAGTTTGTTTTGTTGCTGCGTGCGCATCACCACTTGTTGCAGGGTGTCGATGGCCTCTTGCGGTAGTGCCGCGGCCTTCGCCGTGGAGTCGTTCGCCTGTTCGCCGCTTGTTTTGTTTTGGCAAGCCGCGAAAGTCAGCGAGAGGAGAGCAATGAAGAAATAGCGTATCATATCCATATATTGTAGGGCAAATATAGCGATAATTTTTCGGCGGACAATTGCCATGTGGCAATAATTTGCTATATTCGCGGCTAACAAATAAGAAAATCCTTTACTCCAACATGAAAAAGTTCTATTGGATGGCCGCGCTTGCGTTGGCGCTAACGAGTATCGTGGCCTGTGGCGGCAAATCTTCGTCCGAACAGACGGCCGACACCACGCAGGTGGCTCTCGCCGTAGAAGAAGGGCCCGGCCGTGACGAGGCGCGCACCGTACGTGCCGATGCCGAGTACAACGGACACCAATATCATTTTGACATTGTCAGCGCGCCCGACGATTCGCTGCCCCGCGTCAAAGATCGTTTCGGCGATCCCTATCTCGACAACCGCATTACGGTCAGCGTGGTGCGCGATGGCGGCACGCCCGTGCGTTTTTCGTTTACGAAAGCCGATTTCACGGCCGACGGCACGCGCCATCAAATCCTCGGTGGTATCGCTTTCAGCAGTGTGGACGCCTCGGGTTTGCATTTCGGTGCGCAACTCAACGCTCCCGGCGATGAAGAGGGCGGAACGGCCTTCAAAATCACGCTCCCCCTCGTCGGAACGGGCAAACCGCAGATTGTGCAAGACACCAACCAAGACACCGCTTCAGACGACGCAATGGACTGATTGAAGAGAAAAAACGCCCGAAAGCGAAAAAAAGTCCTCGAAAATTTGGAGCATTCGCGGAAAGTGCGTACTTTTGCATCGCCTTTCAGGAAGAAAGGTGCTCATGGTGACCGTAGTTCAGTTGGTTAGAGCGTCAGATTGTGGTTCTGAATGTCGTGGGTTCGAATCCCATCGGTCACCCTTCTTCAAATCCCTTACAACTTTGTGTTGTGAGGGATTTTTTTGTCTATCTACCTCCTCCCCCTCTCTCTGCTTTCCGTCCGCCCGCCCAACCACTGTGCGACAAGGCTCCGGTCGCTGTCCGCTCCCGGCATGCCCCTTTCCTCGTGTCTCGCCCTTGTTGTCGCCGCTGTGCGTGTCGAATGGTTTGTGCTTGATCGGAAAGTGCCGCCCGCCTACTTGCCCGCTCGCACACGTACCCCAATGCCCGTGGCTGCCGATAACGCTTTGCCCCGCTTCATCGTCGTATGCGAAGCGGGGCAAATCGTCAGCTTGGGTGGGGAAGTGATGCCCCGGCGCCGATGCGTTTCTCGAAAAGACTGTCGGGTGTTGTCGAAACGTACATTTCCTCGCGCGCGGGAGCGCGTGCGCACACCGCATTTTTCGTTTTTTGCCTTCACCCTTCACCTGTTTGTGTAAAGTACAGTAGATCAGGTTGATGCGGTGAAGGAAAAGGTGAAGGTCTGTGTTCACCTTTGCCTTCACCGCTGTGCGGGAGTCACTTGGATTGTTGTGGGTTTTGGCACGAAGGTTGGCACGTTTTTGATCAAAGTCCACTCCTTTTCCGAGTTTTCGTGCGGTATTTCCTGTCCGCGTCGAGTGAGGAAAGGTAAGCCGCAGGGGGTGAAGGCAAAAACGGTCTTTGCCTTCACCTGCAATTAGTTGTAAATCAAGATGTAAGGCGTGAAGGTGAAGGGTGAAGGCAAAAAACGGAAAACACCTGACGCGCGCGCACGCGAGGCGTGTCCATTTTTTGCAAGCCGATGTAACATTTTTGATAGTGGTTGGCAAGCGTATTTCAAAGGCAAAGAATACAATCCTTAGTTTTGGCCTTTTTTTATTTCGTTGTAGCGATTTATTTCTATATCTTTGCCAAAACTTAGTGGTGATACCGCTCGATTGATGAAATAAAACTGCTTTTTTAAGTTGCCTAACCCTGTTTCTATTGGGAATATAAAACATACCCCCGTTAAATTCTATCTTTTCACCCCCGCCCCTGCTCCCGAAGGCGATTTCCCCCGGTCGGAGAAAGAAATGGAGGAGCACTACCTTATGATCCACTATTTACGTTATTGCTGTGCGATGTTCTTCGCACTGATTAGTTTCCTGCTTGCTCCTCCGCTGAGTGCGCAGGCGCAAACCCGCAAGGCCTATGTGAGCCAAAGCGCGGACAAAACCACGCTTACCTTCTACTACGATGCACTGCGTGCCACCCGCACCGGCAAGTCATGGGGCATCGAGGAAACGAAAAAGGAGGGAGATTACACCTTCCCTGCATGGGCAGGAACATGGGACGTGACAGACAGTACCACCACTCGTGTGGTGTTCGATGTGTCGTTCCGAAATTTCCGTCCCACCACCACTGCCGAGTGGTTCTGCAATTATCGTGAGCTCAAGCAGGTCGAAGGGTTGGAATATCTCAACACTTCGGAAGTGAAAGACATGAGCTACATGTTCTTCGGTTGCTTCGGTTTGACTTCTTTGGACTTGTCGCACTTCAACATCCAAAACGTCACCGATATGGGGGCGATGTTCTCTGGTTGCTGGCGTTTGACTTCTCTTGACGTGTCGCACTTCAACACGCAAAACGTCACCGACATGGGCTACATGTTCTCGGGGTGCTCGGGCTTGACTTCTCTTGACTTGTCGCACTTCAACACGCAAAACGTCACCAACATGGGTGGAATGTTCTCCGGTTGCTCTGGTTTGACTTCTCTTGACTTGTCGCACTTCAACACGCAAAACGTCACCAACATGGGTGGAATGTTCTCCGGTTGCAGGAGGGTAACTTCTCTTGACTTGTCACACTTCAATACGAAAAATGTCACCGACATGCATAGGATGTTCTCCGAATGCAGGGGGGTAACTTCTCTTGACTTGTCGCACTTCAACACGCAAAACGTCACCGACATGGGCTACATGTTCTTCGATTGCTTCGGTTTGACTTCTCTCGACTTGTCGCACTTCAACACGCAAAACGTCACCGACATGGGTGGGATGTTCGGATTTTGCCATAGTTTGCCTTCTCTCGACGTATCGAACTTCAACACTCAAAACGTAACAGAGATGGCTGTGATGTTCCAGGATTGCTCCGGTTTGACTTCTCTTGACGTATCGAACTTCAATACGCAAAACGTAACAGACATGGATGCGATGTTTAGGGATTGCTCCGGTTTGACTTCTCTCGACGTATCGAACTTCAATACGCAAAACGTCACCTCCATGCAGTCGATGTTCTCCAGTTGCTCTGGTTTGACTTCTTTGGACTTGTCGCACTTCAAGACGCAAAAGGTCACGGACATGAGTTGGATGTTCCATGGTTGCTCTGGTTTGTCTTCTCTTGACTTGTCGCACTTCAACACCCAAAACGTCACCGACATGAGCTACATGTTCTCCGATTGCTCGGCGCTGGCTACCATCAGTAGCAATACGGCTTGGCAGTGTCCCCAATCGGAAAAAATGTTTGCCGGCTGCACGCAGTTGAAGGGCGCGGTGGCCTACGACGGAAAGAAGACCGATGCAAAGATGGCCAATCCGGAAACGGGCTATTTCACTCGCTCAAATGACGGAGGGGTGGAAGCCTATGTGGCGCAAAGCGCGGACAAGACGACGCTCACCTTCTACTACGATGACCAACGTGCCACTCGTACGGGCACGACTTGGGGCATCAAGGAGACGAAAAAAGAGAGAGGTTACACCTTCCCTGCATGGGCAGGAACATGGAAAGTGGCAGACAGTGTCACCACGCATGTGGTGTTCGATGCCTCGTTCCGAAATTTCCGTCCCACAACCACTTCCGATTGGTTCTACAAATGTATTAAGCTCACTCAGATTGAAGGATTTCAATATCTCAACACTTCGGAAGTGAAAGACATGTCTGGAATGTTCTACGGTTGCTCCGGTTTGACTTCTCTTGACTTGTCGCACTTCAACACCCAAAACGTCACCGACATGAGTGCGATATTCCTGGATTGCTCGGGCTTGACTTCTCTCGACGTCTCGAACTTCAATACGCAAAACGTCACCGACATGAGTGGGATGTTCAACGGTTGCTCGGGTTTGACTTCTCTTGACCTGAAGCATTTCAACACCCAAAACGTCACTTCCATGGGTGCGATGTTCTCCAGTTGTAAGGCGTTGACCTCTCTCGACGTGTCAAACTTCAATACACAAAACGTAACAACAATGTGGGCGATGTTCGCCAATTGCAAAGAGTTGACTTCTCTGGATGTGTCGCACTTCAACACGCAAAACGTCACCAATATGTATGGGATGTTCCAGGGGTGCGATCGTTTGACTTCTCTTGACGTGTCGCACTTCAACACGCAAAGCGTCATCGACATGCGTAAGATGTTCGATGATTGCTCGGGCTTGACTGCTCTTGACGTGTCGCGCTTCAACACGCAAAACGTCACCGACATGGGTGGGATGTTCCGGGGTTGCTCGGGCTTGACTTCTCTTGACGTGTCACACTTCAATACACAAAAAGTCATCGGCATGTATGAGATGTTCCGGGGTTGCTCGGGCTTGACTTCTCTTGACGTATCGCACTTCAACACGCAAAACGTCACCGACATGGGTGGGATGTTCCGGGGTTGCTTGGGCTTGACTTCTCTTGACGTGTTGCACTTCGACACCCAAAACGTCACCAATATGTATGGGATGTTCCGGGGTTGCTCGGGCTTGACTTCTCTTGACGTGTCGCACTTCGACACCCAAAATGTCACCAACATGAGTGGGATGTTCTCCGGTTGCGCCGGTTTGACCTCTCTTGACTTGTCGCACTTCGACACCCAAAAGGTCACCTACATGGATGGGATGTTCTCCGGTTGCGCCGGTTTGACCTCTCTTGACTTGTCGCACTTCGACACCCAAAACGTCACCTACATGGATGGGATGTTCTATGGTTGCTCCGGTTTGACTTCTCTCGATGTGAAGAACTTCAACACCCAAAACGTCACCAACATGAATGGGATGTTCCGGGGTTGCTCTGGTTTGACTTCTCTCGATGTGAAGAACTTCAATACTCAAAACGTCACCGACATGAGCTTCATGTTCGATGGTTGTTCGGGTTTGACTTCTCTCGATGTGAAGAACTTCAACACGCAAAACGTCACCAACATGAATGGGATGTTCCAGGGTTGCTCGGGTTTGACTTCTCTCGATGTGAAGAACTTCAATACTCAAAACGTCACCGACATGAGCTTCATGTTCGATGGTTGTTCGGGTTTGACTTCTCTCGATGTGAAGAACTTCAACACGCAAAACGTCACCGATATGCAGGCGATGTTCTTCGATTGTTCGGGTTTGACTTCTCTCGACGTGTCGCACTTCAACACACAAAACGTCACCCCCATGGGTGGGATGTTCTCCGGTTGCTCTGGTTTGACTTCTCTCGACGTATCGAACTTCAACACTCAAAACGTCACCGATATGCAGGCGATGTTCGCCAATTGCAAAGAGTTGACCTCTCTGGATGTGTCGCACTTCAACACACAAAACGTCACCCCCATGGGTGGGATGTTCTCCGGTTGCTCTGGTTTGACTTCTCTTGACGTGTCGCACTTCGACACCCAAAACGTCACCTCCATGGGTGGGATGTTCTCCGCTTGCTCCGGTTTGACTTCTCTTGACGTGTCGCACTTTAACACCCAAAAGGTCACCGATATGCACTACATGTTCTCCGGTTGCTCGGCGTTGACTACCATCAGGTGCAATACGGCTTGGCAGTGCCCGGAATCGGTAAATATGTTTGCCGGCTGCACGCAGTTGAAGGGGGCGGTAACTTATGACAAAAGCAAGACAGACGTTACAATGGCCAATCCGGAAACGGGCTATTTCACCGCTAAGTCCACAAAGGTGGAAAGCGTGCGCTTCGGTGCAGACGGTGCGCAGCAGATCTATACGCTGCAAGGCAAGCGCGTGCGCGGAGAGTGGAAACATTTGCCGGCCGGCGTGTATGTGGTGAACGGAAAGAAGACGGTCAAACCATGACACCATTCCAAAGATTTCCTTTCTTCTTGCACTGTCCATCGGTGCGCGGGATACCCACTTGAACGAAAGCGCCACGCTGCAAAACTGCAGCGTGGCGCTCTTTGTTGAGAGGAAGAAGGGACGGGAGATAGGGACGATGCGCGCCCATGGACGATCAGGCCGTGAGGCGATGGCCTAACCCAAGGAGGGCGAAGCCGACGATGAGGCTCGAGCAGAGGTAGGCGACGGCGGTGAGCGTGAGTTGCTGTTGCCATAGTGCGCGGCCGTCGGCAACGAAGGTGGAAAAGGTGGTGAAACCGCCGCAAAGTCCGACGGTGAGGAAGAGGCGGAGCGTGTCGGGCGCAGCGATGCGCGAGAGCCAACCGCTCAGCAGGCCGATGAGCAGACAGCCGAGGGCATTGGCGGCGAAGGTGCTCCACGGAAAACGCCCATCGGCGGCGCCGGGCAGGAGCAACGTGAGGAGATAGCGGAGGATGCCGCCAACGAAACAGCCGCAGCCGACGGCAAGGAAGGAACGAAGCATATATAAAAGAGGAGGGAAGGGGACTTGATTCTGATGATCGAAGAACCGCGTGTCGACTTGAGTGGTGAGGCCGGTGCACTCGGCGGAGAATCGGCCTACTTCGCGGTGAGGGCGCTGCAGTCGGCATAGCGGGGGCGACAAAAGAAACGGGCGGAGGCCTTCGCGTGGAGAGGTCTCCGCCTCGTCGGGTCAGGCGTAGATGAGAAAAATGGCGGGAGTCTTACCCAAATCGGGCAATCCCGTTTGTTTCCACGTTTTGACGCTGCGTGTGCAGATCCACTCGCGGTCGGTGGTGATGCCGGCGGCGACACAGAGTCGCGTTTTGGGCGAGCAGGCCGAAAGGATGTCGGCAAAGAGTTTGGCGTTGCGGTAGGGCGTCTCGATGAAGAGTTGCGTTTGGTGTTCGTCGCGCGAACGGGCTTCCAACTGTTTGAGGCGCTTGGTGCGCGCACTGCCGTCGATGGGAAGATAGCCGTGGAAGGCAAAGCTTTGGCCGTTGAAGCCCGACGCCATCACAGCGAGGAGAATGCTCGAGGGGCCTACCAGCGGCACGACGCGCAAGCCTTCTTGCTGGGCGATGGCGACCAAGTCGGCGCCGGGATCGGCCACCGCGGGGCAGCCGGCTTCGCTGATGACACCCACGTCTTCGCCCTTGCGCAGGGGAGTGAGAAAGGAGGAGAAGCGCGCGGGATCGGCGTGCTTGCCCATTTCGTAGAAGGTGAGCGCATTGATGTCGATGTTGCGGTCTACGGCTTTGAGAAAGCGCCGTGCCGTGCGGATTTCTTCGACGACGAAGTGGCGAATGGAGCGCACGATGTCGGCATTGGCAGCCGGGAGTACGCGGTCGTGGGGCGTGTCGCCGAGGGTGACGGGAATGAGATAGAGAGCGGCCATGGCGTTAGGACATGAATTGAGCGAAGGTTTTCTGCCGTTGCACATAGAAGCCGTAGATGAGGCTGCGTTGTATGCGTTCGGGGATGTTGAAGAGGGTGGTGGACTCGAGGTTTTGCTTGCGCGCGGCGTCGAAGTGGTGTTGCCACTTGTGGAAATCGCGTCGTGCACAGCGCACGGCTTTGGCGTTGGCGAAGTCGCCCGTCGCGAAGTATTTGAGCCACGCGATACCGTCGAGCCATTTGCGAACGCGGAGGACGTGGCGCAACTCGTCGGTGGGGAGATTCTTGTAGAGCATGGTGAGACTGTTGCGGAAATTGAGGTAGGTTTTCCGCGGATGCTCAGTGGGGAGTGTGCCGCCGCCGACGTGGTAGACGACTGACTGGGGGATGCACACAATTTTTCGCGCTCGCGCTCGGAGTCGCCAACAGAAATCGATCTCTTCGAAGTGGGCGAAGAAGTGCGGGTCGAAGCCTCCGACGGCGTTCCAGTCGGCGGGACGAACGAGCAGTGCGGCGCCGGTAGCCCAAAAGAGGGAACGCACGGTGTCGTACTGCCCGTGGTCTTTCTCGAGGACGTTGATCATGCGGCCGCGGCAGAAGGGATAGCCGTAGCGGTCGATGAATCCGCCCGCGGCACCGGCATGCTCGAAACTATCGTGCGCCCATTCGGCGTGGATCTTCGGTTGGGCAGCGGCCGTTTCGGGATGCGCATCCATATAGCTGCGCAGTGGGGTGAGCCAGCCCGGTGAGGTGCGCACGTCGCTGTTGAGGAGGAGATAGTAGTCGTAGCGTCCGGGCGTTTCGGCTTCGATGCGGCGGAAGGCGGCATTGTAGCCTTCGGCAAAGCCGTGGTTCTTGTCGAAGCAGACGAGACGCACGTCCGGGTGTTCGGCACGCAGGTAGTCGAGCGAAGCGTCGGTCGACCCGTTGTCGGCTACGATGACTTCGCCCTCGTCGGCGCAGTCGCTCACGACGCCCGGCAGATAGCGGCGGAGCATGTCAACGCCGTTCCAGTTGAGAATCACAACAGCAATCATGGATGAAAATAGTTTTGAGGTCAAAAACGTGCCCACAAGGGCGGTAGGATCAAAGGATAGGGGTGGCGATGAGTGCGTCGCCGCTCTCGTTGAAGTCGCCGAGCAGGGCTTGTCCGAGTGAGTCGGGGGCGATGTCGAAGCCGGGCGCCGCTTCGACGCGAATATAATTGTCGGTCCACCCCATCATGGGGCGGCCTTCGCGCTGATGTTCCCACAGCACGGTGCGGGTTTCGCCGATGAAGCGGCGATAGTGGGCGATGCGCTTTTCTTCTGAGAGAGCGAGAAGTCGACGACTGCGCTCGCGCTTGGTGGGGGCGTCGACCACGTGCGGAATCTCGAGCGCTGCGGTGCCGGGACGCTCGGAGTAACTGAAGACGTGCAACTGGGAGATGGGCAACGAGGCGATGAAGTTGTAGGCTTCTTCAAAGCATTCGTCGGTTTCTCCGCGCGTGCCGACAATCACGTCCACGCCGATGAAGGCATCGGGCATGATGCGGCGAATGAGTTCCACCTTATTGCGGAAAAGCGTCGTGTCGTAGCGTCGCTTCATGAGCGAAAGCACGGTGTCGCTACCGCTTTGAAGGGGAATGTGGAAGTGGGGCATGAAGGCGCGGCTGTGGGCGCAGAAATCAACGATCTCGTCGGTGAGCAGATTCGGCTCGATGCTCGAAATGCGGTAGCGCTTGATGCCTTCGACCTGGTCGAGTGCGTGGACGAGTTGCGAGAAGTTCTCTCCGGTGGAGCGGCCGAAATCGCCGATGTTCACGCCGGTGAGCACAATTTCAAGTCCACCGTCGGCCGCTGCTTGTTCGGCCTGCGCCACCACTTCGGCAATGGTCGCATTGCGTGAGCGACCGCGGGCAGCGGGAATGGTGCAGTAGGTGCAATAATAGTTGCAGCCGTCTTGCACTTTGAGGAAGTAGCGTGTGCGGTCGCCGCGGGAGCAGGAGGGCACGAAGGTCTTGATGTCGCGGAGCGGGGTGGTGTAGCAGATGCCGCCGTGCGACTGACTGTCGGCACGCACGCCGAGTTGTTTGGCTTCGTAGTGCTCTTCGATGAGTTCGATGAGGCGGCCTTTCTGTTCCTGCCCCACCACGAGGTCTACGCCCTCAATCTGTGCGATGTGCTCGCCCGAGAGTTGCGCGTAGCAACCCATAACTGCGATGAACGCGCCGGGATGTTCGCGGTGCAGGCTGCGAATGGCGTGACGGCATTTGGCATCGGCCTCGCCGGTGACGCTGCAAGTATTGACAATGCAGATGTCTGCAGCTTCGTTTTCGGCCGGTGTGCAACCTTTGTCGCTGAGACGGTCGCGCAAGGTTGAGGTTTCGGCGTAGTTGAGTTTGCAGCCCAACGTGACGAAAGTGGCCTTCTTCTTATATATAGGAGATGAGTGATTGTCCATAATTGGGTGCAAAAATACACGATACGCGGGGAAAGACCAATATTTGTGCCTGCTTTGCGTCGAGCCGATGAGTTGTTTTAATAGATACTGTGTATTTTGTTAGGTTGACTTTTCAATAATTGATGTAATAGGCGCTTTTCTGTAGTTTGCGCTCACTTTTCTCGAAAAAAAAAGGCGTTTCGCTTGGAAGTGTAGGAAAAGTCCGTACCTTTGCATCGTTTTAATACAAGCAATTGATTGTTTTACTCTAAACTCACACAACAATGAAGAAATTGGTTTTCATGTTCGTAGCTCTCGCAGCTATCTCTTTCGCTTCTTGCGGTAACAAGGCTCAAACTACCACTACTAACGACAGCGACAGCGTTCAGGTTGATAGCCTCCATCAAGACAGCACTCAGACTGACAGCGCAACTACGGACAGCGTAAAGGCTGACTCTGTAAAGGCCTAAGCTCAGAGCTACGTACGTCGCCAACGCATGGCGACAAGCCCTAAAATTGGGCACTTGAGAGAATTGAAACCGGCAGGAACTTTTGTTCCTCCGGTTTTTTTGTGTCTTGAAGGTTGGGGTACTCGAAAACCTCTCTTAAATGTGGGCATCTCCCCTCACATCATCGCGGTGTGAGGGGAGATGTCTTTGCCTACCTGTCCAATTCTTGTCGGGAGGCTGTTGTGTTGTTGATGTAGTGTAATTGTAGATGTCGTTTTTTGAGTTGCTGTATGCTTGTTCTCGATGAAGTAGGTTGTTGTCGATGGAGTTTTATTGTGGTCGATGTATTGTGGTAGTCGTAGAGGGATTGTAGAAAGCGTAATTAAAAAGACACATAAGGCGCAAGCCGATCGTGGTCACGCTCCGTGAACAGGGGGCAGCCGCGCAGATCATCCCACCCGCGCAGCGGACCGATTTTGTTGCGCCGGTTCACGATGAATTTCACTTGTTCGTAGTTGAGATAAGGGTGCCGCACCAGTGCTTTGAACGTCGCGCGATTGAGGTTGAGGCGTTGGGGCTGAAAGTGCGGAGCAATGCGCACCCAATTCGCTGCGTCATACGGAAGTCCGTTGATTTCAGTGAGTTGTCGAGCGTCGATAAACCCGCCCAAGCGTTCGCGGTAGCCCACAATGGCGCGTGCATAAGCCGTCCCCACGCCAGGAATGCGCTGAAAGTCCGCCGTATCCGCCGAGTTGGCATCCAGGTGTGCGCCCTGTGCGAGTTTTTGCGGCCGCAATCGGCGCAGACTGTCGTAGCGCGCCTCGCGTTCTGCCCGTTGCGCGGCACGTTCTGCCTTTTCGGCGTCCCAGCGTGCCCGATTCGCTTGATACTCCGCTTCTCGCTGTTCGCGCGCTCGCTGCCGTTCCGCTTTCTCGCGCTGCCATTCGTCCCACTGTGCCTGCCGTGCTTGGACGTAACGCAGCGAGTCGTCGCGTCGTCGTTGTTCGAAATCGCGCACTTCGCGCAAAGCCGCGTCGTCCGGTTGATTCACTGCGGTAGCCGAGTGGTCTCCACCGGTCAGCAACGGGAATAACCACAATTTGATTGCGGCGAAGAGCAGGAGCAAGACGAGGAGCACAACGAGTCCGATGCGTGTCTCGCGGGAGAGGGAGGAAAAAGGCATTTTCATGGGGCTACACTTGAAAAAGTGGAGGAGCGCAAGCGAGCGAATTGCCGTTGCACACACGCCAAATTTAGCAAAATCGCCCGTAATGGGTGAGTTTTGCACTAAGTTTCTACTCCAATCTGCTGTTTTCTGTCGAAAACGATGGGAATTTGCGAGAAAAGGCTTAACTTCGCGTTCGATTTAAGGGGGTGCCTTACTCTTAGGCTGAGAACAAACCCCATAAACTGATCCGGGTAATGCCGGCGTAGTTATCTAAATTAATCTACATGAACAAAATTAAGATTGGGGCAGCCCTTTGGTGCGCTGTCTTGAGCGTGTCGGCACAGCGTGCCGACAGTGTTCGCGTGTCTCGTCTCGACGAAGCACGCGTGGTGACCAACCGTGCCACGAAGACCACGCCGTTGGCGTTCTCGAATTTGGACAAAAAAGCCATCGAGCGCGTGAACTTCGGACAAGATATCCCCTTCTTGCTTTCGACGCTCCCGAGCGTAGTGACCACCTCCGACGCCGGTAACGGCATCGGCTATACCAGCATTCGTGTGCGCGGCACGGTGGGCGAACGCATCAACGTGACCAACAACGGCATCCCCCTCAACGATCCCGAAGCCCACACCTTCTACTGGGTAGACACCCCCGACCTTGTTTCCTCCGTCAACGACATCCAACTCCAGCGTGGTGTCGGCACCTCCACCAATGGCGCAGCCGCCTTCGGTGCCAGCATCAACATGACCACCGACCGCGTCGGCGCGCTGCCTTACGCCTCGGTCAACTCGTCGTTCGGCTCTTTCGCCACCACGAAAAACACCGTGAAAGTCGGCACAGGTTTGCTTGGCAACCATTGGGCATTCGACACACGTTTGTCTTACCTCGCCTCCGACGGCTACCGCGATCGCGCCTCGGCACGCTTGGGATCGTATTTCTTCCAAGGCGCTTATCTCAACGAGGGTACCACGTTGAAGTTCGTCCTCTTCGGTGGTCGCGAAAAGACCTACCACGCTTGGGACGGCATCAGCCGCGAACAGCTCAAGACGAACCGCACCTACAACCCCAATGGCGCGATTGGTGAAACCGGTGAGTTCTACAAAAATCAGATCGACTTCTACTTCCAGCAGCACGCCCAAGTGTTGCTCACCCAGCAGTTGACCGACCACCTCAACCTCTCCGCCGCCCTCCACTATACCTACGGCAACGGCTACTACGAGGAATACAAGAACAACAAGAAACTCAAATCCTACGGTTTGCAGCCTTTCCTGTTCGACGGCAAAGAGGTGAAGAAAACCGACATCATCCGCCGCAAGGAACTCGAAGGCAACTTCGGCGGCGCCATCGTGTCGCTCAACTACCGCAACGGCGCCCTCGATCTCACCGGTGGCGTGGGCGCCAATTACTTTGAAAACGACCACTTCGGCCAAGTCCTTTGGGTGAAGAACTACGTCGGCCAATTGATGCCCAACCAGAAGTATTATGACAATACGGGCAAGAAATCGGACGGAAATGCTTATCTTCGTGCCAACTACGCCCTGTTGCCCTCGCTCAATCTCTTCGGCGATGTGCAGTATCGCCACATCGGCTACACCATCAAGGGCACGTCGGACAAGAAAGCCAACCACGACACGGATGTGAAGTTCAACTTCTTCAATCCCAAGTTCGGTGCCACTTGGATGATCGCCCCCGATCAGCAGGCCTATGCTTCGGTGAGCGTGGCGCACCGCGAACCGACGCGCAACAACTACGAAGAGTCCTTCTCTGCGCATGCGCCGCGTGCCGAACGACTTGTCGACTACGAAGCCGGCTACCGCTACAACGGCTCGAAGTTCGAGGTATCGGCCGGACTCTATTGGATGCAGTACAAAGATCAGTTTGTGCTCAACGGCAACCTCAACGAAATCGGAGAAGCCATTTCCGAGAATGTCGCCGACAGCCACCGCGCCGGTATCGAATTGGCCGGTGCATGGAAGCCCTGTTCGATGTTCCGTTGGGACGCCAATGTGACTTTGAGCCAAAACCAAATCAAGGATTACATGGCCTACTTGCCCAATGCCGACTGGAGCAAAGGTATTGCCCAGCCTGCTCGCAAGAACACCACGATTTCCTTCTCTCCGTCGGTCGTGGCCAACAATCGCTTTACGGTCGACTATCGTGGCTTCACCGCCTCGCTGACCTCGCAGTATGTCGGTCGTCAGTATCTCGACAACATGGAGTTGCGCGAGAATTCGCTCGACGCTTATTTCGTCTCGCACCTTTCGGCCGCCTACAGCTTCCGTCTGCCTTCGGTGAAGGAAATCACGATCGGAGCCACGGTCTACAATCTCTTCAACGCCAAGTACGAAACAAACGGCTATTCGCAGTCGTCTGTCGACGATAAGGGCGCGGTGCTCCACGATCCGCGTTTTTACCCCATGGCCGGCACCAACTTCTTGGTCAACGTAGGATTGAAATTCTGATTGCTCGCGTCTTTGCACGCATTGTTCTTTCTCGTCTTCGGACGAACCCCGACAGCGGCGCCATCACATGTCTCGACCCGTTCGAGGCATGGGTGGCGTTCTGCCGTCCTTATTCTGTTTTCTCATCGGTGCACGTCCCCTTAGTGGGGCGTTGTGCGCAAAAAAACATCTCATGGATTCACTCACATCGTTCTTTGCCTTTTTCGACAACAGCAGTCTGCTCAATGGCGTGCTCGCCTTCCTCGGCACCGTGTTGGGACTGCCCTACATCTATTTGCAATACAAGGCCAGCCCCAAGTTTTGGCCCGTTTCGGCCGTCAATGCGCTGCCCTTCATCTACGTCAATTTGGTGAAGAGCAACTTCGCCACGGCCGCCCTCTTCGCCTACTATCTTTTTGTGGCCGTGCAGGCCATGTTCTTCTCCGGCGAGAAGGAAGACAAAGCCGCCGACGGTGCCTTCTTGGTGCACAACATCCCCGGTAAATTGTATCCTCGTTTGGTTTTGGCCTTTTTGCTCATCTTCGGCGCGATCTATAGTTTCGTGGTCTACGCCCCCACGCTCTTTGCCCACCTCCTACCCTCGCTCGAGGTGCCCACACCGCCAACGCCCTTTGCCGACGCCTTTGCCACGGCATTGAGTTTTGTGAGCATGTGGTTGCTTTCGAAAAAATACATTCAGCAGTGGCTCGCTTGGGTAGTGGTCAACACGGCCTACGTTTATATGTACGTGTCGCAAGCCAACTACCCTTGGGCTGTTTTGTTCTTCATCTATGGTGCGGTGGCCGTGTTCGGTTATTTCAACTGGCGCGCGCTCTATCGTAGCCAACAGTCGGCTGTTGAGGCATGAGTACGACAGTGATTCTCGCGGCCGGCTTGTTCCCGACCACCCCGCGCGCCTTGGATTTCTTGCGTCGTGCCGACTACATTGCCTGCTGCGACGGGGCGGCCAATGCCTGTGTGGATGCCGGTTTTGAGCCGGACGTCATCGTCGGCGATGGCGATTCGGTGCGCAAAGATGTGCGCGAACGCTACGCCGATCGCATTGTGCGCATCGCAGAGCAGGAGACCAACGATCTTACCAAGACTTTCCACCACGTGCAGAAGCAAGGTCGCCGCGATAGCTTTGTCATTCTCGGGGCGACCGGGAAGCGTGAAGATCATGCGCTGGCCAACTTGGCGCTCTTAATGGACTATGCCGAGGAACACCCTACGGTGATGATGGTCAGCGACTTCGGCACGTTCTATCCGGCTCGCGATCAGTTTAGTGGCACCGTTACACCGGGTTGCGAAGTGTCGATCTTCAATTTCGGCGCCAAGGCTTTTTCTGCCCGGGGCTTGCAATATCCGCTCTATGATTTCACACGGCTGTGGCAAGGCACGCTCAATGTGGCGCTCCGCCCCGACATCGAAATCCGAGCCGAAGGGGCCTTCCTCGTCTACGTTGCAGAGCCCGATCGCTGAGCCCGCACAAGCGCGCGTTGCTCAGCCGTTTTTCGCTCGACCGATGCCCGCTTTCTACCGACTGATGATGCCCATCGGTGGCAGCGGAGTGAGAGGTTACGCGAAGACGAACCACCTTTCGTTGCGAAAAGGCTGAAAACGTAGCCGAGATAGCCCCGATCGATCCATCGAAGTCGATTTTGTTCCGAATAAACACTGCTCCTTAAGCGGATGACGCAAGTTTTACTCAGTCCCGATGCTCCCCCGGTGGAGCGTCGGGCTTTTTTGCAATAAGTCAAAGAGCACTTGCGTTGACATTCAGGAGAATATCTCCCAAAGATTGCTGCTATATGGACGCCGCATTGCGGCGGGAAAAGGGAAGGTTGTGTTTTATCAGCGGCAAAGGTAATTCTTTTATTTCGAAATAGAGTTGTTTTTCGGGGAAAATGTTTCGAATTTTCTGTTCGTCAGTACACACTGCAAAAAACTTGTGGACTTTTCTTCGAAACCTCCCCATTTTCTTGCATTCTCCCTCTCTTTTTTGGGGAAAGGGGAGCGTTTCTTGCTCCGCTACGCCCTGCACTGTCCTTTCCCGCCCATCGCCGCGCGCTTTCGCGGACACGCGCCTGCGCATCACGCACTCAGCGAGTTCTAAATCTTTGCCTTCACCCTTCACCTTCACCCCCAACTCGTTGTATTCTTGTGGTTTATGAGTGAACATAACGCCCCGTTTAACACTTCACCAGTGAAGGAAAAAATCCTCTTGCCTTCACACTCAACGGTCTGTTCATCAGTTGTTTATCCCTCTCGGGTGAAGAGGTGAAGGCAAAAAACGAAAAACGGCGGACGCGCGCGCTACGCGTGCGCGTAGGGGCTTTTCGCAGGACGAAAAGAGATGCCGGACACACGGCGGTGAATGGGTTGGCCGCGCCGACCGATTTTCGAGGAAACGAGTGGCAGGGTAGTACAAAAAGGGGGCATCCGATATTTGGAGTGATGTGGTTCTAAAATGAATAGTCTGATTTTGTACTGGTCAATTGGCACAACGTGTTTTTTTGAATTGATTGAGTTGTTATTTTTGTTTTTTTCTTGGTGTGTAAGCGGTGAGTGTTTATATTTGCAATGCTATACCCATATCCGTGTTGCGTTATTGTATAGTAATAAAGTGGTAGAAAAAAAAATGACAAGTTAGACCGGCTTTCAAGCCAATAATTGTCAGGATTTATGGCAGTTCTTGGTTCAGCGATGTCTTTGAAACTATTGTAGAAG
>ERZ1674167.49-NODE-49-length-28885-cov-8.960250_pt1 | contig 28885 bp, 18 predicted proteins | sample MGYA00581301_ERZ1674167 | MGnify/ENA primary metagenome ERZ1674167 (study PRJEB41354, sample SAMEA4873301) | human saliva metagenome | biome: human-associated habitat [ENVO:00009003]; feature: mouth environment [ENVO:08000002]; material: saliva material...
CTATTCGTAAAAATTCCTTTCAGCCTGTCTTTTAGATTGGACTTGTAGAAGTCGCAGCTCTTGCATGACTTGGGGAAATACGGGTGGTCATCAGAGAAAGTCTCGGCTGTTGTCCCCGGATTCCCAGCCAGTCCAAGCTGGGGCTGTGAAGCATTATCACTATCAGGTACAGGCGTAATGGGCTCGTCGGTGTTGGAGAGGCTGCACTTGCAGTTCCAACGGTCGCCGGGGCGATGGTGGTTCCAGAAATCATCGTCAATGGGGCGGACGGTACCCCAGTAGTGCCGATGGTCCTCGCCGGGGTGAACGCTTGTGGAAGGCATCCATTTGAGATTTGGCAGCACGTCGGCCTCACGGCGGAACTGCTGCCAGTCGGCAGCCTGATGTGCCCGTATGACGGCTGTGTCGTATTCCGTCTTGAGCCATGCGCCGCACTGGTGCGAGGCGATGGGCATGACCTCCTTCAGCCACTGATTGAACGGTTTCAGAACGCCATTTGAGTCGAGCATCCGTGCTGCCATATCGTTTTGCGCGCGATGCACCTTGAAAGCTGAGAATACCTCAGTGGAATGTTGGAGCTGCTCATAGAAATCATGGTCGGGATCGGTCGCCGTGCGTGGCTGGAATCCCTCATCGGCAGCCTGCCGAAATATGCCGCTCACAGCTCCATAGAGCAGCGGTTCTATCTCAGTCTTGACATTGAACTTCTTTCGGTAGATGTTACCGAGGGCCCTTACAAGCAAGTCCTCATCGAATTGCAGACCGGCAGCCGGTGCGTCGTCCGCATCGAAGTAGGTCTGATTGACTACCAGTCTAAACGAGCCCCGCGGCGCGGGGCTTTGGCGAAAAAAGCGCGCAGGTGGTCTTTCAGCTTTGAACTTTGCGGTTTGGAGCTTGAGGTTTGTTCCTCCTTCGTACCCTCTTCCTCTTCTTTCTTTGGCTGTAGTAATGCCTGCTGTCGCACTTTTCTGTCCTCTTCCTGTCTTTGCTTCTGCAGGTCGTAGTCCTTTGGCTTTTCTATGCCGAACTCCTCGTAGAGGTAGTCATCATCGACGGGGAGGCAGAACGTGTTTCGCAACTGTGTGAGAATGGACATCTTAGTGTTGGCATCGACATCCTTCTTTTCCGGGAAGCAGAACTTGCCCCCGGAGGTGTCAATACCCATGTGGGAGAAGATGTCGGTCATATCATAGTTGAGTACATTGAGAACATATTCCCTATCGGCCTTGGCTACATTGTCCTCCACTTTCTTATGCACTGTTCCGAGTGCCTGTGTACCATTCTCAGATGACTCGGTGGTGAGTGTGTTGCCGAGAATGAGCTTTGAAATTTCGCTGTTGCAACGCTCTACAAGACGCTCATAGACATCGGCAGTACCTGTCTTGTTACCTGCTTCCCGCAGCTGCAGCTCGGTGTCCTTGCCATGAATGAAGGTGGCGAGGGCTCCGATGGAGTTGGCGTCGTTGAGTGCCCTTGCGCGTGCCTCCTCATCGTCGGTATCGTAAATATATTCCTGAATAGGCATTCCGAACACCTCGGAGAACTGTGCCCAGTCGGCTGTGGTGTTGCGCTTGTAGATGACCCATGGGGCTGCCTTGGCGAGCAGTCCGAGGTCGGCGTCGTTGCCCACGAAGAGCAGGTCGGCGAACTCTTCCCAGGGTGTGCCGTGAATATCAGTCTGATATTGCAGTATGAGTTTCCTCACGGGTTCCACATGTTTCCGTGGTACGAGATCGTAGTCTATCCATTCTCCGCTCTTGAAGAACTGCATGAGCGAGAAGCCCCAGAAGCGAGCGTCGAGAATGTCCGCCACACAGCGGTAGAACCACGGTGACAGTATTTGCTCGTTGATGCTGTCATCGGGTTTTCCATCGCGTTGGAACTCTATGGCAGAGCACAGCACTGCATTCTTGCGTTTTTCGATGACACTCGACAGGTGGGTGTCGAGCAGTATGTCAGCGTAAAGGTCGTAGAGTTTTGTTCGCTGTGCATAATCAACATTCTCGGCAGCCTTGACCGCCATCATAAAGTCTGCCGTATCAATATTGAAACGCTTGGGCTGCGTGATACGAATGATGGCTGGCTGTCGCTGTCCCGGACGGGGTACATTGCCACTTACGGTGATACGTCCCTTAATATTCTGTTCTTTATTTTTTCTGCTCATATCATAATCTGTTTATTCGTTTTGGATTGCTCTTGAACATCAGCTCCGCCTTCTTCGCCCTCTCCTCCTCTGGCAGGAGCGGTGCCCCGTCGATGGAAACTTCCTCGCTTGCTACGGCCTTCATCCATTCTACCGCTCTTTCGTAGCGGTCTTTACGCACCTGTGAGAGTTTTTGCGGATTGTGTATGCAGAAGATGTGGTACACGGCAATGTCAATGACCATCATCAGAATGAGCTGGTTGCGCTTCTTGCCTGTTGTGGAGAAGATAGCATTGCAGTCGTACCTTTTGGACAGGTAGCCTCGCATCTCGGCAATGGCCCTGTCCTCGCAAATCTCGACGAGTGTCTCGTCGTCTCTTACAAGCGCATCGAGGATTTCGCGGTGCAGGCTTGCATCATAGTCTTTTATGTCTATAAACTGGCTCATATTCTGTATTTGTTTTTTGTTCTTACGCTTTTGCGGGACAGAGTGAGCGGACGTTCGTTCCGCTGTGCCGTCTGGTCGATTTTTCGGTTTCCTCCCTCAACGGCATCGGGACCGTCGGCAGGATATTTGAGTGAGAGCGTAAAGAGTTTGAACTGGTCTTCGAGTTCCTTCATGTGCGGATTGTCCCGTTCCTCCTCATTGAGAATCAGGTTGCCCTCCCTGTTCATGGGCTCAAGGTTTGCCTCGATGCGCGTGGCCTTGTCGGTCTTTTTCTCCTCATCGCCCTGAATGTAGAGCGTGATGTTTTTCTCCTTTCTCACCTTTCGGACGAGCGGTCGAAATACCTGCTGGAAGAACGGATCCTGGAGCTTGTTGTTTTCCATCCAGCAATATACGGTGCTACGCCCAGCCACGTATTCGAGCAGCTGCACATACCAGTCGATGAATTCGGCATTGAGTGCCTGTGCGAGGCGTGCCTTGATGACATAGAGCTTGCCGTCCCTCTTTCCCAGGAGCATGACCGCCTTGAAGGATTTTCCCTTCTTCCCTTTCGATTCACCAGGAGCAGGGTCGCCGTAGATAACGAGGAACTTGAACTTGGATAGCGTAGGCACCTTTCCATAGACCACCTGCTTGAATATCTCTCCCTCAGAAATAGGATTGTTGAAATACTCGTGCTGCTGTGAGAGCGTGGAAATTTTTGAGAGCGTGCGGTCGATGTGCTCCTCGGTGTTCTTCTGCGGCCATGTACTTTTTCCGTTTTTGTCGCGGATATTGATGATGTCCCAGTGGTCTGCAATCTCTCCTGCGCGTGTGATACAGCAGTCCTTAGCGATGATGTTACCACAAAAGACTATCAGCGTAGGCTCTGATGTAGAGCGTGTTGGATAAAGGGCCTGCTCCCACCACTCCCACCGTTTCTGAATGATGTCGGGGTTCTTGGTATCCTCATCGGTATCGAAGTCGTCCACGAGCAGCACATCCGGACGGATAGCCTCGTTACGCGAACCACGAGGCGACTGTCCGGAACCGATGGCCCGGAAGGCGACACCTCCCTTGGTGATGAACTCGTCCTCCGTCCACGCTCCTATAGACTGTTGGCGGCCATAATAGGCGAGGATGCGCCCATTGGCCTCAAGGTTGCCACGATATGGAGCCAACAGGCGGATGGCATTGTCCTTGCTGTTGGAAGTGAGAATGATATTGCGCTTTCGGTGCGTGAGGGTAAGGTACATGACAACGAACATGGTGATGGTGGACTTGGCGAGTTCACGTGACCATGAGAGTACCTCGTACCATTCGTCGTTCGCAATCATACGGCGGATTGCCCTTTTCTGAAAGTCGGCAAACTCATACTTGGCATAGTTGGGGAAGAAGTATTCTATCCACTCTATGGGGTGAGCCTCCAGGTAAAGGCGATGCCTCTCTCGCTCTGCCACGCTCATCTCCTTATCAACGGGCGTGGCACGCATGATGTCCTGACGATACTTCTCCCAGTCGAGCAGTGCGTTTCTGTCTGCTTGCTTCATATTGTAGGTTGTTGAAAGTTGATGTTTAGAGGAGCGACTTAATAAAGGCATCCGACAGCCCGGTAACTTCCTTTGCCTTGTTGAGATCTATGGGTCGCAGGAACTCGATAAACTTAGTCTGCACACTGATAACATCGGCAATGCCGACATCGGTCTCCATCTTTCGAATAGCGGCAGACAGCTTGCCGAGAATGTCGGCCTCGGCATTGCTTGCGAAACGCTCTCCCTCCGGCTTTTCTGCTATTTTCCTGTTTATCTCGGCTACCTGTCGGTAGAGGTTAGCCACCTGCTCCTCACGGGTAAGCGTGAGTCCGACCTTCTGTTCCTCCCATTTGCCTTCGGCAATCCACCGATTGACGGTGGCACGGGACACCCCTACACGGTCGGCTATCTCCTGCTGTGTGAGATTCTCCTTGAGATAGAGCGTTTTTGCCCACTCTTTCTTCTGCGTATTGCTTAAATCCTTTGCCATTTTATAAAAATATACTGCAAAGGTGGCTTGTTTTTATGGTGTTTGCAAATCGTGTCGGCATGATAAAAATTTATAGTGTAATCATTTGACTATAAGTGATGTATGATAAAAAGGCAATTTGCAAACTTGTGGAAAATCTCCCACCTTTGCATCAAAAAAGCGAATGAATAGATTTTTCAACATTATCCCTGGGGAAGACACCTGCTGCATTCTGCTGTATGGTGATATTGGCGACAGCTATGGCGCCGTAACGAGTGGGCAGATAGCCAGAGAGCTGATGGCTGCTGAAGCGGCGTATAAGAATATAGATGTGCGTATCAACAGCGTTGGCGGCGAAGTATATACGGGCATAGCCATCTTCAACGCCCTGCGTGCAAGCAAGGCGAACATCACCCTTTATGTGGATGGAGTTGCAGCTTCTATGGCGAGTGTTATTGCACTATGTGGAAAGCCGGTATATATGAGCCGTTACGCCAGACTGATGCTCCACAGTGTCAGCGGTGGCTGCTATGGGAACAAGAAAGACCTGAAGGAGGTGCTTGATGAGATGGAGAGCCTGGAGGACACATTGTGTCAGATGTATGCCGAGCGGCTTGGCAAGGATAAGGCAGCTATCAAGACAGCCTATTTTGACGGAACGGACCATTGGCTGACAGCAGACGAGGCTCTTGGTCTGGGGCTCGTTGACGGCATATACGACGCAGACCCTGTACCGGAGGATAGCACACCGGAACAGATATACACGATATTCAACAACCGGCTCAACGAGCCACAAAACAGTTTAGATATGAACATAGAAGAATTGAAGAAGCGCCCACAGTTCAAGGACTGTGCGACGGAGGCCGACGTGCTGGCGCGCCTCGGTCAGTTGGAAACCGCTGCCGGACGTGCTGACAGTCTCGGAAAGGAGAATGACACACTGAAGGCCAAGCTGAAAGGCTTTGAGGACGCTGCCGAGGCCGAGGCAGCGGAAGAACGCAAGACCCTGCTTGATGCAGCCGAGCAGGACGGCCGTATCAATGCGGAGACCCGCCCTGTGTATGAGAACCTGCTGAAGGAACACCCTGAGGATGGCAAGAAAGCCTTGAAAGCCCTATCTGCAAAGAAGAAGGTGAAGGACACGCTGCATGGTGGTAATCCAGTAGAGGAAAGTCCTTGGGAAAAGCGCCAGCGTGAGATTCGTGACAAGTATCACGGAAAGTAACAACTAACGAGTAAACAATTTTACAAACAATGGCAATCAATATTAAAAACACCAACTACAATGGTGAGGTGCTGGAGCAGCTCCTTACCGTTGCGACGACCAACAACGAGATTGTGGGCAAGGGACTTATCCACATTATTCCGAATGTGTCGAAGAAAGTATCCATCCCGCGTCTGCGCACGAGCAAAATGCTGCAGAAGCAGAAGGAAGATCCACAAGTGAGTGATTCGAAAGGTGGCTTCGACTATTCTGAGCAGAGCCTGAACCCTGAGAATTTCATGGCGTTTACCGTATTCAATCCCCGCACCTTCGAGAGCGTGTGGCGCCCGTTCCAGCCCAAGGGCGACCTTGTATTCGCCGAACTGCCACCTGCTGTGCAGAACCAGCTGCTTGATGCCCTGTCGAAACAGGTACAGTTCGAGCTTGGCAACCATTATATCAACGGAGTGCTTGGCAATGATGACGACCATCTCTTCAACGGCATCCTGACGCAAGCAGCGAAAGACCAGGACATTGTGGTGGTAAGTTCCGAGGAGACCACGATGGTAGGCCGCCTGAAAGCTGTACGCTCGAAGATTCCGGTGGCGATGATAGAGAACCCGAACCTTCGCTTCCTGATGAGCCCAACGGACTTCAACAAGTACGATGACGAACTGACCGCCCGTGAGTACAAGAACCGTGACGAGACCACTCGCAACTTGAAGATGTACAAGGACATCAAGATTGAAACACTTGCTGCATGGCCTGACGATCTTATCGTTGCCACCCTGTGTTCTCCAGACGCAATGACGAGCAATCTGTTTGCTGCGGTAAACCTTCAGGACGACGAGCACGTAATCAAGATTGGTCCTGTGAGCAACATGAGTGAGCTGTACTTCTTCAAGATGCTCATGAAGGCAGACACGAACATCGCCTTCGGTGAAGAGTTCATCGTTCTGGACAAGCGTGCCACCCCAAAGTTCCTTGCGCACGGATAATCAGAAGTACGACAAGATTTTAGTATAAACGATAATTAGAAGAAAAATGGAAAAGACAAAGAACGTAAAGAACGAAGAGAAAAAGGTAGCCATCAAGGTTGTCCAGGACTTCCTTGACAAGTATGACACCTCTGTCCGCTACGAGGCTGGTACCGTGTTGGAGTTTGAAGCCGAGCGTGCTGCCGATGTTATCAACCGTGGCTTGGCTGAATTCTCAGAACCCGTTGGATGATGAGTAAGCCGATAAAGTATCTTGTAATCCACTGCACCGCCACGCCGGAAGACCGTGAGGTAAGCTCCGCGGAGATACGCCACTGGCACACCGACCCGGTAAGCAAGGGAGGGCGTGGCTGGAAGCAGGTGGGTTACACGGATATGGTGCACCTCGACGGTCGCGTGGAACGGTTGGTGGACAACAACGAAGACGCCTGCGTCGATCCCTGGGAGGTTACCAACGGTGCCGCAGGCTTCAACAGCATAAGCCGGCACATCGTATATGTAGGTGGCTGCGACAAGGCCATAAAGCCGAAGGATACCCGGACGGCAGCGCAGCGCGAGGCTTTGAAACGCTATGTGCAGGACTTTCACCGCCGCTTCCCCCAGATACGCATCGTGGGACATCATGAGCTGAACCCGGGCAAGGCCTGTCCTTCCTTTGACGTGCAGAAGTGGCTGTGCGAGATAGGAATCAGGCAGTAAGCCCATAATATATTTAAGGTATGGAACTCAGTGAAATTATCAATCTGGTGCTGGGTGGCGGCCTGGTGGCTACGATAGCAGCCATCATCACATTGAAATCGACCGTGAGGAAAGCGAAAGCGGAAGCAGAGAAAGCGGAAGTAGAAGCCGAGACAGTCCGGATTGATAACACTGAGAAAGCCACCCGGGTACTTATTGAGAATATTGTAAACCCTTTAAAGGAAGAACTCAATGAAACAAGAAAAGACCTCAACGCGACCAAGCGCGAGATGGCACGCCTCCGCAAGGCCATCGACGATGCTAACAGCTGCCGTTATAGCGATGACTGTCCTGTGCTTCACCGCATGCGCATCGAGCAGAAAAAGCGTGAGCCGGGAGACAGCCACGAGCCAAGAGGCGAACCGCCTCGACGTGGACAGCACGGTGAGCGTCGTAGAAACCTGGCGAACGCCCGTGAAGGTTCCGATGTCAGCGGTGAGCCTGACGCTCAGCATGGACAGTCTGCGGCTGCTGCCGGCAGGGGCGGGCTACACGGCCAGGAAAGGACAGGCGAATGTGAAGGTAATGCGGAGGGCACCAACGGAGAAGGAACCGGAGCAGCTGGTGATTGAAGCCGGCTGCGACAGCCTGGAACTGGTGTGTGCCGGATATTCCAAGACCATCAGCACCCTGAAACGCCAGCTGAAGGAGGCCAGAAAGTCCAATAGCGAGCTTAGGGAAGAGGCAAAGGAAAGTTCCGGAAACACCTTCCTCATGAGGCTCAAGTATTTTTGTGCCGGGCTTCTGTCCGGGATAATCGGAATAGTATTCACTTTTATAAAACTTAGAAAATGAGCAAGAACAAGAAATTCATCTACGGCATCGCAGCCGTGAAGAAAGGAACCACGCTGATAGGTTACATCGAAAAAGGCAGTTGGGACTGGGGCGGCGCTAAGCCGGAGAGTGTGGACGTGGAAGCCGAACAGGTTCCCGATGCGCCTGTGCTGACCCTGCTCCAAAAGAACGGACAGGTCAGTCCGACTTTCAACCTTATCCAGTTGGATTACGAGAACTTGAAGAACATTCTCGGTGGTGAGCTGGTGAAGACTGGCGGCAGCGGAAATGAGAAAGTTACAGGCTGGAAAGCTCCTTCCTCCCTTGTGGAATTGAGGGACAAATGGACCATCGACTTCGTGAGCGGTCAGACGATGACCATTCCCAACGGAACCATCCTGGCCAACCTCGGCGGCAAGCTGACGCTGACCGAAGTTTCGAAGGTAGAATGCCAGCTGAAGGTGAACAAGCCCGAGGATGGCGGTGCTCCTTACGAAATCAATGATACCCCTGAAGGCTGATGGACGAGCAATTAATCAGGAAAATCCAGAGAGAGGGAGCGGAAGCCTTGCTTGATGCGGGCGTTTCCCTCCCTCTCAAGGATTTAAGGATACCTTTCAGGAAAGAGCCGCTGCGATTCCGGCTGACGATGAAGCGCCCGACGCTGGCCCGACAGATAAAGATTGCGCATGCCTACCTGTCTATGGACACGACGGCGGCCGAACTGGAAGCGATGGACCATAAGGAACAGATGCAGTTCCTTGCCCGGCATGGCAAGACCTTGAGCCGTATCATCGCCCTGACGATGGAACGCTGGTGGCTGCCGGTATGGCTGCTGTCATGGCTCGTGCTGCACTCGATGAAGTGGGAGTACCAGAAGGCTGCCTTCAGCCAATTCGTATTGCTGATGGGCACGCAGTCTTTTATACCTATTATCAGATCAGCAGAGATGACGAATCCGATGAAGCTGAGACTGAGCCAAGGAAAGAGGGGGAGTTAAAGAGCCGTTGGGAAGGCTCCCATAGCCCCTTTGGGTTTATATGGCAGATAGCGAGTGCCACAGGATGGAGCGTGGACTATATCCTGAACGGCGTGAACTTCCAGACACTAATCATGATGCTGAGCGACGCTCCCCGCTATGTAGATGGCAAGCAAGCCAACGGTAGCACACAAAGCCCTGAAGGTGAAGCCAGCGATATAGTGGCGTTTTTTCAAAGCAACTTAAAACAATAGCGAATGAAACCGGTAGAGATAGAATTCCTGATGCGGGACAACCTGACGGCGGGACTTGACAAGAGCAAGATGAGCGTCGAGCAGCTGCTTGGCGCAGCCCGCCGTGCCTCCCTGATCATCAACACCAAGATTGATGAGCAGCGCAAGGTCATTGACGGCGTGAACTCCGACCTGGACAAGATGCAGCGCAAGCTTCAGACCATGAAGCCGGGAACCGGTCAGCAGGAGCTGCTCGCAGAAATCAGTGCATGCAAGAAAGTCCTTGCCGAGGAAACAGGCGCACTGCAACAACTGGAGAAGGAACACCAGCAGGCCAAACAGGGTGTCGCCCAGCTGGAGCAGGAATACCGCAAGATAACCATTTCTGAGGAACAGGCGGCAGCGGCGAACAAGAGCCTTACCGATAAGATAACGGAGCAGAAAGCCGTCGTGAAGCAGGTGGAGACAGACGTGCGCGCCTTGCAGAAGGCTTACGAGAAAGCCGCTCCCGGCAATGCGCAGTCCGCGGCCCTGGCAGAACTGAACGCTGCCAAGAAAGCCCTTGAGGAAGACAAGGCTATCCTTGCCGAGCTGACGGCAGAGCAGGAAAAGAACAAGGAAAGCAACAAGCGCCTGTCGCGCCAGCTGCGCGAGCTGCAGAACGATATGGCGCGCATGCGTCTGAACGGTGAGCAGAACACCGAGGAGTACCGGCAGATGACCGAAAAGGCTGCGCAGCTCTCGGACACGCTGGGAGACCTGCGTGCCCAGACCAGTATCCTCGCCAATGACGATGCGAACCTTCAGGGCTTCATCTCCGGCGTGAACGGTCTGTCGGGCGCATTCACCACCGCCACAGGCGTGATGTCCCTTTTCGCTTCCGAGAATGAAAACCTGATGAAGGTGCAGGCACGGGTACAGAGTGTCATGGCCATAACGATGGGGCTGCAGCAGCTGTTCAATGCGTTGAACAAGGACAGCGCATTCCGGCTGGTAACCGTTACGAAAGTCAAGAACCTGCTGACGGCTGCCAACTACCGCCTTGCCACCTCACTGGGTATTTCCAATGCCGCGGCAACGGCACTCATGGCCACACTGACACTCGGTCTGTCCGTTGTCATTACAGGACTCATCGTGGCTTGGAACAAATACTCCGATGCACAGGAAGAAGCGGCAAGAAAGGCGCAGGAACGTGTAGAGATTGAATCACAGGGACGGGCAGAGATGATCAAGACCCGCTTTGAGATAGACACCACCCGGGAGAGCCTGAAGAACTTCAGCGGCTCCAAGGAAGAGGAGAAGAAGAAGTGTGAGGAGATGAACCGCAAGTACGGCGAGGCTTTCGGCTATTATGATACCGTGGCCCAGTGGTACGATGTACTGACACAGAAAGCCGAGCAGTACATACAGATGCTTTTCCTTCAGGCCAAGGCGCAGGCACTTGTGAACAAGGCCGTAGAAGCAGACGAGAAGGTAAACAAGCACAAGGCTACCAAGCCTGGTAATTCCGACAGCGATATGGGATGGTTCGCCCGTATGGGACATTATATGATGCAGTCAGAGAGCAACGGCATGTACGATGGTCATGCGGCCGTAGAGCGGTACAACAAGGAAGCATACAACAAGCGAACCAAGGAACTGGAGGCAGAACGCGACAGCTACCTCAAACAGGCTGCCGATTTGGAAAAGCAGGCTGCATCTATTGGCAAGAAAGCGAATATAGGCGGTCATGCTGCACCGGACAAGCCCAAGAAAGAGAAGAAGAAAAAAGATACCAAGAAAGAGGAAGAGCGCATGGCTTCCGAACTGCTTGCCCTCCAGCAGAAGAACCGCCAGGCAGAGATTGACCTGCTCAAGGAAGGCTCTGAAAAAAAACGCCGGCAAATTCGGGAAAACTACCAGAAGGAGATGGAGGAACTCGCCGTGCAGGAAAAGAAATGGCGCGATGCACAAAAGGGGCGTCTCACCCAGGAACAGACCGAAGCGCTTGCTTCCGCTCGTGCCCTTGCCTCCATGAAGAAGAAGGACGGCGAGAAAGAGATTGACAGGGAAGAAGCGAAGAGACAGCTGGAACAGCGCAGGGACGAAATCCAGGCAATGAGCGAGTATCTGAGAGAATACGGCTCTTTCCAGCAGAAGAAGCTCGCCATTGCCAAGGAGACCGCTCAGAAGATAGCCGAGGTGGACGCTTCCGAGGTGAGCGACAGCACGAAAAAGTGGCAGAAAGCCAAACTCCGCAAAGAGCAGCAGCAACGCGAGGCCAGCATGTCGTTCGAGGAAATCAGCCGTGGCATCGACTGGAACGCGCTCTTCAGCGGCGTGGGCAACCTGACCAGGGAGATGATGACGCCGCTGATGGAGCAGCTGCGCGCATACGTCGAGACGGACGAATACAGGAACGCCGATGCGGAGACACAGCAGAGGGTGACGGACCTGATACAGGAGATGCGCCGGTATGTCGGTACCGACCAGAGCGTGACATGGCAGAAGCTGGACGAGGCCATCAAGCAGTTCACGGACAGCGTGGCCGCCTACGACCGCGCCGTGAAGGCAGAGGAAGCCGCCGTGAAGACAAGGGATGAAGGCAAGAAGAAACTCGCCTCAGGAGAGATTACGGAAGAGCAGTACAGGGAACTTGAGACCAAGGCGCAGGAACTGGGCGATGCCACAGCCAAGGCACGTGAGAGTATGGAGGACTTCGGTGCGGCACTGAACCGGACCTCCGATGAGGTGGCGAATTTCACGAGCGGACTGACAACAGCATTAAGCAATGCCAAGGCCTGGCAGGGCGTGGAGGGCTTTGGCGGCATTCAGCAGTCCGTGGGGCAGATAGACCAGCTGAAAGGAACGCTGGATTCCATACTTCCGCAGATGGGGGAAGGCATGGCGAAGACGATAGGCACCACGCTGTCGGGAACGATGGGCAGTGCGCTGGGGAGTATCGGCGGAAGCCTGTCGGGCGTATTGTCAAGCGGGCTTGGCGGTATCATCGGTATCGTGGCCCAGATACCCAAACTGATACTCGACCTGGTACACGGCATCAAGAACTTCGTGACGGGCATCCTTGACGCCATTACGGAAATCATCTCCCTCAGATGGATTGATGACCTCGTGGTGGGCATACTGGACGCCATCGGCAACCTGATAGATGCCATTTTCGACCTGCCGGAGAACTTGTTCAAAGTATTGGAAAGCATTATTGTGAACGGCATAGGCGGTCTGCTTGACACTGTACTGGGGCGTATCGGCAATATCCTGTCCTTCGGGGCCTTGAGTTCCAAGGGACCGAGCGACTGGTTCACCAATTCCAACGAGAAGGAAGTCGCGGAGACCATCGACCGGCTGACCAAGCGGAACGAGCTGCTCGAGCAGGCCATCGAAGACCTGACTGATGAGATGAAGACTGCCCGGGGAGCCATCGCCATCCGCATATCTGATGATGCGGAGAAACTGCAACGCGAGACAATCGACAACTACAAGGGCATTGCCCAGGCACAGGCCGGTTACCATTCCGCGCACCACAGTTTCAACTACTACTGGCGCGGTTACAGCCAGGAACAGATAGACCGCCTGAGTGCCCAGATGGGCAGGAAGTGGAACGGGGACATCTGGAACCTCAGCCCGGAGGAGATGAAGATGCTGCGCTCCAATGTGGACATGTGGAAGCTGCTGCAGGATACCGGCAAGGGCGGCTACGGCGGTCGGGTGGCCGAGAAGCTGGACAAGTATATCGAGCAGGCCGGCAAGCTGAAGGAGATTACGGACGCCCTCTATGAAAACCTGACCACCACGACCAAGGACAATGTCTTTGACAGCTTCTTAAATTCCCTCTATGGACTTGCCAACGGCTCAGAGAAGGTCTTCGATGAAATAGCCGAGAATTGGCAGGAGATGGTTAACAAGATGGCGGTGAACAACCTCGTCGGCGCGAAGTTCCAGAAGAATCTGGAAACATGGTACGAAAACCTTGCCAAGCTCAACAAGGCGAGGACAAGCGGTGAGATAACCGATGCCGAGTACCGGAAACGGCTTGACGCACTGAAGCAGGAGTACGAGGACTATGTGAAGAGTGCCAGGAACGACATCGAGCAGCTGAGGAACGAGGGTATCATCAAGGAGACTGACAAGACCGGAGGCACGACACAGTCCGGCAAAAGCGGTGCCTTCATGACGATGAGCCAGGACCAGGGCACAAAGTTGGAAGGTCTGTTCGTCAGCGGTCAGATGCACTGGGCAAGCATCGATGACCGCGTGGAGGACATAGCCGTCAGGATGAGTGACGCTCAGGGACACCTGAAGAAAATCGAGGACAATACGGGCAGCAGTGCCCAATCTCTGAAAGATATAAAGGAAGAAATGAAAAAAATAACTCGCGATGGCGTAAAAGTGAAATAGCATGGATAAGATATTAGGCGGACTTGTACTGATCAACGGCACGGACATCTGGAAGGAGTACGGCGTGTTCCTGACGGAGGAGAAGAAGGGCGGCAGGGAGAACCTGAACGCCATCCTGACACCGAGCAAGGCCAAGGAACATGTGGGCGTGGACATACGGGAGCATGACGGCAAGAAATATTCACGGACACTGGTTCCCGCCAACGCGGAGCGCGACATCACGCTTCACTTCGCCCAGTATGCCCGGACACGGGAGCAGTGGCTTGCGAACTACATGGCGTTTATCCGCTTCCTGAAGACAGGTAAGGACGGCTGGCTGACGATTACCTTCACAGAGCTGGGGCTGACGCTGAAGGTCTTTTACCTGGACTGTAGTGCGTACAGGTCGCTGACCTACCTGTGGAAGGAGGGCGTGCAGGCCAGTCGCTACAAGGTGAGGTTCCGTGAACCTGAACCGATAATATAACATCATTCAAATACCATTCAAACGATATAAAAATGATTCTGACGCTATATGACAGCTACGGCAATGTAAAGGCGCGCATAGAGCCCGATGGCAGCAGCACGCAGGAAAAGGAGATACAGGGGGACAACCTGCTGAATCTCTCTTTCACGCTCTATGAGTTCATTCCCATCGATGTGAACGACTACATAGACTATGAGGGCGAGCGTTACCGGGCGGTGGAGAAATATGTCCCTACGGAGAAGAGTTCTGTAGAATGGGAATACAGCTTCCGCCTGTACGGTATCGAGAGCCTTATCAAGCGCTTCCTTATCCTGAACAATACCGATGGCGGAAACGAGGCCGTGTTCACGCTGACAGCCCGTCCCATAGACCATGTGCGTCTGATCGTGAAGAACATCAATGACGGTATGGACGGCACGACCAACTTCAAGGCCGGCACCGTGGAGGGCACAGACAACGTGACCATCGACTATACCGGCAAGTACTGCAATGACGGGCTGAAGGAACTGGCGGAAGCCGTAGGAGTAGAATGGTGGATAGAGGGAGAGACGGTGAACCTGTGCCGCTGTGAGCATGGTGAAGAAATCACGCTCGGGTATGACAAGGGATTGACGGCCCTTGACCGCGACAAGGCCGACAATGCGAAGTTCTACACACGCCTGTTCCCCATAGGCAGCTCGCGCAACATCGACGCGGCGAAATACGGACACAGCCGGCTGATGCTGCCCGACGGCGTGAAGTATGTGGACGTGAATGTGGAACGGTACGGTATCATCCATCACTATGAGCAGAAGGCCTTTGCGGACATCTATCCCCGGCGTGTCGGTGTCGTGGCCAGTGTACGCTCGAAAGAGGTCAAGGACAAGGACGGCAAGCCCTTTAAGATTTATTACTTCAAGGACAATGACCTGACTTTCGACCCTAACGACTATGAGATTGGCGGACTGGTGAAACGCGTTTCCTTTCAGGAAGGCAGCGAGCTTGCCGGACTGGGCACCGACAATGACCATTACTTCGAGGTGAACTATGACAGCAAGACGCAGGAGTTTGAAATCATCACGATATGGCCTTACAACGATGATACGCAGCTGCCCGGCGGAACGCTGGTGCCGAAAGCCGGGGACAAGTATATCCTGTGGAACATCCGCATGCCGGACGAGTACTACGGACTGGCGGAGAAAGAATTCCGGACTGCGGTTGACGAGTACAACAGGAAGCACGCCCAGGACGTGAGCCGGTATAAGGCACCGACAGACCATGTCTGGATTGAGGAGACCGGCACGGAACTCTTCATCGGACGGCGCATACGGCTGGAAAGCAGCGAGTATTTCCCTGGGAAAGGCTATCGGTCGAGCCGTATTACGAAAATCATCCGGAAGGTCAATGAGCCGGGGCAGATGGACCTCGAGATCAGCGATGCCCTCTCGACGGGTACGATGGCCAGGGTGGACAGTGCCATCGCGGATGCGAAGAACTATGCCGGAACGCTTGTCGGCGGTATCAATGTCCCCGACATTATCCGCAGCTGGGATACTACCCGGCCGACAGATACCAACCTGTACAGTGCCAGGCGGACGCACAAGGAGTTCCTGAGCAAGAACAGTCCGGACCGCGCCAAGAAGAAGATCATCTTTGAAGAGGGACTGGACCTCGGAGACTTCGAGCCCGGAGCGCAGGGCGGCCGCCTTGACGGCAAGGGTAATGCCGAGCTGCTGACGCTGGTGGTGCGTGAACTGCTGCGCAGTGCCAGGTTCAGGGATGGCATGTCCGGGGAGGGCTGGCAGATGTGGATAGATAAGGACGGACTGGCGAACCTGACGCTCGACAAGCTGACCGTGCGTCAGATAATGGTTGTCCTTGAAATGCTGATAGAGCGTGTGCGCAGCGTAGGCGGGCAGTTGGTCGTGAGTGCTGCCAACGGCAAGATAAAGAGCGTGGAGAAGACGGACGGCTATTGGCGTATCACCTTCGAGCAGGAAAACACCTTCGAGGTCCACGACCTGATGCGCTGTGCGACCTTTACCGGCGGCCGGTTGAAAAGCTACTGGGTGGAAGTGGGCGCCGTGGACGGGAACTCCGTACTGGTGGAGGAAGGCGAGTTCGACGCTTCCTTGCCGGAGGCTGCCGACGAGTGCGTGCAGATGGGCAACACCGAGAATGTGCTGCGCCAAAACCTGATACTCATATCGGCGACCGAGGACGGACAGCCCCGCGTTGATGTGATGGACGGTGTGAAGGGAAAGAACTTCATGGGTTGTCTGCGTGCAAGGCTGGGCAACTTGGACGGCATCAAGGATGACCGGTTCCCAGCGGACAATCAGCCCCACGGCAACGGTCTGTACAGCGACAATGCCTACCTGCGCGGAACCTTCCTGCTTGTTACGGGTGAGGACATCAAGACAAAGTTCGAGATAACCGAGGGCAAGATAGCAAGCAGCGTGTCTGCGCTCCGTCAGGACTTTGCCACCGACAAGGGCTATCTGAACAATCCGAGCTTTGATGAGGGGCTGTCCAAGTGGCTGACCGAGAACGAGACGGTGTTCTGGCTGGTGGGCAACAAATGGATATGGGCCAACGACAAGGTGCTCACGAAGAAAGGCGACGGTGCCAGCGTTACGAAAGATGACGGGCGTGTCGTGGTGCGTATCAGGAATAAGTACATCACACAGAAGAACGCCAGCCTGAAGAGCGTGCCACCTATGAACACGAATAGCAACGGTAAGAAAGAAGCCCTGCCCGTATATCTGAGCTTTTTCTATCGATGTGCAAAAGAAGGCACGTTGAAGGTACGGTTTGAGAACGTGGACAAGACTGGCTTTGAGAACTTCAACTCGCTGGAAGTAGAGGAAGTGCTTGCACCTACCAACGGCTACAAGCAGTACACCTGCAACGGGCTTTGGAACGGCACGGGCGACTTCAAGCTGAGCTTTACGGGCGACATCTACCTTTATATGCTAATATTGAGTACGGACAAGATAGAGAGCCTGACCTACAAGTACAGGACACTGTTCGAGCAAAGCGAGAAACTCGTAAAAATCGCAGCACAGAACTTCGATAAGGACGGTCGTGTGCTTGCCGAGAGTGGCATCATGGTAAAGGCTGAGGGTAGCGGTATCTATGCACAAGGTCCCGACGGGAAACTGGCACTCATCGGTGTAGCGGTGGAAGAGACCGATGCCGAAGGACACACGAGGACCGTCATCAAGCTGCTTGCCGACAATATCAAGTTGGAAGGACTGGTAACTGCGAATGGGAATTTCAGGATACTCCCCGACGGCAGTATTGAGGCAAAGAACGGAAAGTTCGGCGGCGAGGTCAATGCTGAGACAGGATACATTGGCGGATTTGCCATCAGCGGGAACCATATCGGTGTGTCAAGCCGTGTATTGCAGCCGGACGGTAGCTACAAAGTTGTGGATGACAGGGATGGTTTGTTCCTGTATGACACGATGATAGGCTTCAACGCCAAAGACCGACAGGCGATTTTCGGAACGTGGCATAGTCTTGGACAGCCTATGCTCGCAAGACTTGTTGACACGGCAACAGACTATACCGACAGCAACGGCAAGAAATGGGGGTTTCTACCTAAATACGGCATCATCTTCGATATAGAGAATTCCATGAGCGGCAACTTCGCCTTCGCAGGGAAAGGAAGCGGTGCACTGAATGGCTTCGTGGACGGATTCCGCTTTGACAAGGTGAAGGTGGACAAAGCCAATACCATCTATGATGTGGAGATAAAGGACAGCAACCGCCTGATTGTGGCGTGTACAGTAGGCAACTCCGGCATAGCACTTCCTCGCCTTCCTGCTATGCGTTCTACTCTGGGCATAGGCCAGAACACACCCTTTGCCTTCCGACTGACTGTTTCTTCTGACTTGGGAGCAGGAGACTTCGTGATATTCGGCCGGAACAAGACCAAGAACAGCAAGCAGGAGACACCCTGGAACAAAGAGGACTATCCGCTGCTTACCACTTGGAATGGCGAACAGTGGGGAGATATGACAATGGGACAAGGAGACACTGTGGAGTTGCTGTTGGTGTATGATCCGGAGCGCACTGTGCAGATAGACGGTTTCACCACCCAATATACGGCGAGAATCATCAACAGGCAAAATTAAAAAGATATAAGCATGAAGACTGTTTACAACCGGCTGCTGCCCCCGAAGGGGTTCAAGGCCATCAATCTTTTCGGTATCGTGCTGGTCAGGAAAGGGTACCGTATGACGGACACTGACCTGAACCACGAGGCTATCCACACGGCACAGATGCGCGAGCTGCTGTATGTGCCGTTCTACCTGCTCTATGTGTTGGAATGGCTGTGGCTGCTGCCGAAATACAGGAAACGGCACGAGGCCTACCGGCATATAAGTTTTGAGTGTGAGGCCTACGCCCACGAGGCGGAGCCGGACTATCTGAAGACAAGAAAGAAGTTCAACCAATATAAATCATAACGACATGGGACTGACAGAACAGGAAAAACAGGAACTGAAAAAGGACATACTCTCACAGATAAAGAGCGAAAGCCAGGGTGTGAACGAACTGCAGGAGGTGCAGAGTCTCGACGGCGTGAAGACACTGCCGGCGATGCGTGGAGAGGAACTGGTAACAGCCCCGGTGAGCCTGCTGGCCAAGCCTGCCACGGACGCAGCGGCACAGGCTTTGGCCGCCAAGAACGCGGCAGAAACGGCGGCAGCGAATGCCGAGGCGGCAGGCTCCAACGCAGGTAAAAAGGCACAGGAGGCACAGACGGCTGCGCAGGCCGCAGGAAAAGCCGTGGAGGAACTTACGGAGGTCAAGGACTCCGCCCAGCAGGTCATCGACCAGTATGAAAGCGTGGCCGTCAAGGCCCGTGATGGGGCAACGGCACGCTTTGACGGTATCCTGGAGGACGCCTCTGTGGATCAAGTAAGCGTATCGGAAGTGTCGGGCGTGTATTATATCTCCGCAAAGAAGATATTCGCAGGAAAGCGTGCAGGAAAGTACGTAAGCAACTGGTCCGGGGCAGACCTCTATCTCAATGAGAACCGGACAGAAATTCGCAAGGACAAGCTCTACCTGCTGGGATCGGTGCTATATGCCTGGAACGAGGCGGACGGAACGCTTGCCGAAGCCAGCGGCACGGGTGGCGGCAACACCATCAATGTGAGCGAGAAATACCCGCTGGCAGAGGGTTACTACACTTTGGCTACGGCTATCAAGACTGTTGAGGACAAACTGCGCGCCAAGGGGCGGTGCGTTACCTTTGAAGTGTCTCAAGGAAAATACCAGACCAAGCAGTTTGCCGGAACCAACCTGGCGACCTGGGAGAGCGAGAGCAGCTGGGACGACTTCGGCGGTGGCGGAACAGTGAAGAGCGTAACGCTGAACGGGCAAAAGGCCACTCCCGACAGCCAGGGCAACATCAGCCTCACGATCAACGAGACCGAGGTGGACGAGACGCTCGATGCCGGCAGCACGAACCCCGTGCAGAACCGTGCCATTACTGGCAAAATCGGCGAGATAGAAGCCGGCACCCTCTTCGACAGCGATGTGACCGAGGAAGACGGGAAGCAGACCGTTACACTGAAGAACAAGAGCGGCGTGGCCATTACCCAGTTCACGCTGGCTGCCGGAGGAGGTGGCGGTGGGGAAACGTCTTCCGCCAAGATCGTGCTGGGTGCCGGCGTAGACCACAATGTCATCAAGGAAGGCGGCGACTGCGTGCTGACCTACAGCTACGACCACCAGTATGTGGGAGGCGAGGATGCTGGGCAGACCACCGGACAGAAAGCTACCATCGAGATACGCGTCCTGCGCGGCTCTATCCTTGTGTACGGACAGACCATTGAGAATGTAAGCCGGGGTACCTACACCTTAAATGTTAGCAAATACCTTCAGGTGGGTACGACCGACATCTATGTAAAAGCCACGGCGACAGACCCCGACACGGGAAAGCCTCAGGCGAAGCAGGCATATGTGAACGTGAAGGCAGTGAGCCTGACGCTGGGGAGCGACTATGCCCTCTCGGACGGAACAGCCGGAGGCGGCTATGATACAGGCGACAGTGCAGTGATACCCTATACCGTGCAGGGAACGGGCACGAAGACCGTATTTCTCTACGTGGACGGCAAGCAGCATGAGAACCGCGCGGTAACGCGCAGCGGTACCACCAACGGCAGCTTCTCCATTCCGATGCGCCCTCTGGCGGTAGGCCGTCATACGGTGCAGCTGGTGGCGGAGATGGAAGCCGGGGGCGGGCTGACGCTGCGCAGCGAGAGTATCTACATGGATATTTTCAAGGCTGGGAGCAGCCGGCCGCTGATCGGCACGAAACATGTCTTCCGGGACGGACGCATCCTTACTGACAACCACCTGACCCCGCTGCTGAAGACCGGGCAGTACGAGCAGCTCTCTTTCGAGTATGCCGTCTATGATGCAGGCGGCACACCTGCCGGCATGACCGTTTTTATGAACGGTACTCCCACACAGAACGTGAGCGTTCCGAGGACGGTGCAGACCTACACCAACCGCTTCACGGCACAGGGCACACAGAAAATGAGGCTCGTATGCGGTGCGACGGAATATCCCCTTGACATCGAGGTGGAGAAGAGTGGTATCGACATCGGCGAAGCGACGCTTGGGCTGAAGCTGAAGCTCAGCGCGGCGGGACGCAGCAACGGCGAGGCAGATCCGGCACATTGGGAATACGGCAGCGTGAAGACGGCATTCAACGGCGTGGACTGGAATACGAGTGGCTGGACGGGTGATGCGCTGAAGCTGCTCAATGGCGCGAAGGCTGAAATTGCCTTTATGCCGTTCACCTCCGATGCGGCCACCGCAGGCTGCACGGTGGAGGTGGAAATGAAAGTGTCCAACATCACGGACAAGGACGCGGGCGTGGTGTCGTGCATGAGCGGCACGAAAGGCTTCCGGATAACGGCCGACAAGGCGATGATGTACATGGGCTCCACCAAGGAAGTAGCCGACGAGGACGGCGGGAAGACCACCCAGCAGGTCGGCGTGGGCAGACAGTACGGATCAGACATGTGGGTGAAGATAGCCTTCGTCATCGGCAAACGCTCCGAGGGCAGGCTGATGGAACTGTATGTGAACGGCACGCGGAGCGCGGCGGACATCTACGGTGAGAGCGACAACTTCATGCAGGACAGCCCGGAGGGCATCACCATCGACAGTTCCGGCGCGGACGTGGAGGTACGCACCGTCAGGGTCTATGACCGCGCGCTGACCGACGATGAGGAGATGGACAACCATATCATAGACCGCCGGACACTGGACGAGATGGCCGCACTCTTCGAGGAGAATGACGTGCTGGGCGATGACGGCCGGAGCATCGAGTTCGAGAAACTGCGCAAAAAGGGCAAGGGCATCATGCTGGTGGTGCGTAAGGGAGGACTGGACCCGGTGAACGCCGAGAACAACAAGAAGGCGGACTTCCTCTCCGATGTGCACCTGTGGCTGCCCGACGGTCGGTATGTCTACCTGAAGAATGTCTATGTCCGCATTCAGGGCACGAGTTCGACGAAGTACCCGACGAAGAACTACCGCATCTACTGTGCCAAGGGCGAGACTCCGGAGATGTATGTGGACGGCGTGAAGCAGGAGGAGCTGAAGGTAGCCCTGCGACCCGGACAGAAGAAAGTAAAGGTGCTGTGCGCCAAGGCGGACTACTCTGACAGTTCGATGGTGCAGAACACCGGCGGTGCGAAGCTGTGGAACGACATGATGAAGGCACTGGGCTTCCTCACGCCGGCGCAGCAGACGGATAGCAGCGTGCGCACGGCCATTGACGGCTTCCCCATCGACGTGTTCTCCGCGGAGAGCATGGAAGACACGCCTGCCTATTACGGACAGTACAACCTCAATCATGACAAGAGCGACTGGCAGGAGATCATCGGGATGAAGGGCGTCGAGGGACTTGACCCGAATAAAGCGGTCGCCTTCGAGTTCCTGAACAATACGCAGCCCCTGTGCCTGTTCCAGGGGAAGGCAGACCTTGATGCGCAGGCGGTCGCAGAGTTCGACAATGCGCTGGAGTTCAACTACCCGAAAGACATAACATGGGCAACCGCAACGGAGGCGCAGAAAGGTGCCTTCAAGCGTCTGTGGGGCTGGATAAGGGACTGCGTGCCGTCTGGCGCGACACCGGATGACATCAGCACCTTCGTCTCGCAGAAGTTCAAAAGCGAGCTTGGACAGTACATCAACAAGGACTTCTTGCTGTGCTGGTGGCTCTTCACGGACTTCTTCGCCAATGTGGACCAGCGGGCAAAGAACATGATATGGGCGACATGGAACCTGTTGGTGTGGTATATCCTCTACTACGACGGCGACACGCAGCAGGGCGACCGCAACGACTCCATGCTGGCATACCTCTATGACGTGATGCGTGAGACCTGGGATGCGGAGAAGTCGAAGTATGCCTTCGAGGGACACGACTCCTGGCTGTGGTGCCTGGTACTGGCCAACCTGAAGGACGATATTGTCAGGATGGCCGGGAAGATTCGTGCCTACCTGACAGAGGAGCGTGCGGGTGAGGTGTTTGATAAGGAGCAGCAGGGCAACTGGTGTGGCCGTGTCTACAACAAGAGCGGCGCGCTGAAGTACATCAAGCCGCAGACGGAAGGCGTGATCGTGAAAGGACAGCTGGTGAAGTACCCCTACATCTATGCGCTCAAGGGCGACAAGCAGGCGTTCCGGCACTGGTTCATCAAGAACCGTTTTTCCCTGCTCGACGCGAAATACGAGACAGGCAACTTCCTTTCTGACAACATCGATATGTATATGAGCCGCAAGGCCGATGCCCCTGCCAACACCATAACGGTGACGGCCGGCGACCTGTACTACTTCGGCTACGGCACGAACAATGCCCCGCACCTGCAGGCAAGCCGGCGTGCGGAGAAAGGCGGGAGGGTGACGCTGACCTTTGCGAATGCCTTTACCGTAAACGACCCTATCCGCATCTACGGCGCAAGCCGCATCGCGGAGCTGGACATGCGCGGGGCTGCGGACAACCTGACGGGCGACGTGAACCTGAACAAGTGCAAGGCTCTCAGGAAACTCAACCTGCAGACGGCCGGTAGCGGCTCGACGGGCTGGTGCATGGTAATTGACCAGTGCCGCCAGCTGACGGACATCAATCTCTACGGACAGACGAACGCCAGGACGGGTACGCTGTCAAGCCAGGAATTGGACTTCACGCCGCAGACAAGACTGAAGACGCTAGACGCACGGGGCGTGGACGTACAGGCCGTGCTGATTGCACCGGGCGCACCGGCACAGACACTCAAGCTGGGTGGCAACATACAGACGCTCCGGCTGGAGTATCTGCCGGAACTGAAGGACAGCGGACTGACACTGCAGAACTGGCGCACGGTGAAAACGCTGCGCTTTGCCGGCTGTCCGAATCTGGACTGGCAGACCATCATCGGCAGGTGTATAAATGTGGAGCGCGTGCGCATCGAGGGCATTGACATGGAAGATGACGGTACGCTGCTCGCCAAGTACAAGGCACTCAAGGGCGTGGATGCGGAAGGCAATGCCGTGGACTACTGCGCACTTGTGGGTACCGTGCACCTTACGGCATATATGGAAGACGGTGAATACGCTGCCATGCACGAAAAATTCCCGGAGCTCAACATCAGACAACCGGACTACACGGTGATAGAGTTCGACGATACGGTGGCCGACGATGCCAACGTGACGAACCTTGACAACGGCACGGGCTACAGAAACGGAACGACCTATGTACCCAGCGGCCATGTTACGGCCATTTTGAAACAGCGGCACCGCGTGCTGGCAAAGGTCACCAAGAAAGCCACCACGCGCAACGTGAACATGGCCGGGCAGGATACGACAGTGAACAATCTTGACGGCGAGATGACCTACTATCCCCTTGACGATACCAACAGCAACAAGTACGCAGACGGCACGGAGGCGAAGCTGGACGGTACGGAAGGCGACTGGATGATGTACGAGCCGTTTTTCTGGAGCAAGGGTATCAACGACTATCTGAAGGGAAAGCACTACAGCTGCTACAGCAGCAACAATGCCGCACACAAGCCGGACAGTCCCAAGGCAACCGTGCTGACGCTGGAGGACATCAGGAGGACGCAGGGCGGCGTATTGCCGGGCAAGAAAATCATGAGCGGCAAGGAGACGCTGCAGAACTCCTATACGAACGATACAACTTACAGCGTGTGCAAGGTAGGTGTGGAAGGTTTCAAGCGTGTCCGCTTCCCAAGCGTTCCCGGCACGAACCTTATCGGCTCGGTTTTCGTGGACGGTGCGGGAAAGGTCATCAGCTCGGTGGTGGTTCCGACCATCGGCAACAAGTTCGAGGCAGGTATGTACCTGATAGCCGATATTCCTGAGAAAGCCGTAAACCTGCACTTCACCATCCTGAACACGGCGGAGTTCGACTGCGTGGTGCTGTCTGTCAGTCCGAGGATAGAGGACATGGAGCCGGAATGGGTGGCGAACGACGAGCATCTCTGTGCCGTAGTCGGCTCTACGGTCATCGGTTCCAAACTGCGTGCGGCCATTACCGGCGGCAGCACGACGGCAAGCATGACTTGGACGGACTTCCATTATTACAGTGTTCAGCGTGGCATGCAGCAGATAGATGCGCTGATGCACTCACGCATTGCCAACCTGTTCTTCGCCTGCTACGGGCGTAGGAACGCTCAGGAACAGTGCGGAGCGGGACAGCACACGAACAACCGCACGACGGGCGGCACGGCAGAGCGTGGCATACGGGACACTATCGGCTATACGGAGGCGAGCGGCGTCAGCAGTGGCGTTACGAATAGTATCGTGGACTATGGCGTGCACCAATATGCCTGGTACAGGAGCGTAGACGAGTATGGCGGTGCAGCAGTGACACAGGTGAATAACATCTGCTGCCTGGGCTACGAAGACATTTACGGCCACAAGTGGGAAATGATGGACGGCGTTGATTTGCCGAATGACAATAACAATTATTTCAAATGGCGCATTTGGATGCCGGACGGCAGTATTCGTATGGTCAAAAGTGGCAGCAATGGCGACTGGTGGATAACTGCCGTGGCGCATGGGAAATATATGGATGTTGTCCCGGTGGGCAATGTAAACGGTTCTTCATCAACCTATTACTCTGATAAATACTGGACAAGCAGCGCACAGTCCCGTGTGGTCTATCGCGGCAACAGCAGCGCGAGTGCGTATGGTGGCGTTACGTGCTCGCATGCGAATAACGATGCTTCGGACTCGGGCCCGAGCATCGGGTCGCGTCTGGCCTTCCGCGGCAGAATCGTGAGGGCGCAGAGCGTGGGGGCGTTCAAGTCGGCTGTCGAGGTGGCGTAGGCGGAAAGCGGGAGCGAAGCGACAAAGCGTCATGTCCGAGGAACGAGGACTTCGGAATACGGGCGAAGCCCGTCGATGTTCGCGATTTTTTTTCGACATCCTCGCTGAAAATGAGTACCTTTGTAGCTGAAAGTAACATGGCGGAAGTTCCCATAGTCCCGTGTGGTCTATCGCGGCAACAACAACGCGAATGCGAATGGTGGCGTTACGTGCTCGCATGCGAATAACGATGCTTCGAACTCGAACACGAACATCGGGTCGCGTCTGGACAACAACCGAAAGAAACCAAATCAGCGTACAGCGACGGGGACGTGTCCCTGATGCGGTGCTGAGGGAACGGAGCCTCACCAAAAGCGGCCACAGATGCCGGAAAGGTGAAAAATAACTTTGACAGGTAGGGTTTGGTAGGACGGAAACGTCTCGAAGAAGCCGGGCCTGAGGATTGAAGGCTTAACAGCCGAAATTGGAAAAACTATGCGCAGGGAAGGATATATCATACAGGAGATAGTGGACTACGGAAACATGTCCGAGTCCTTTGATACGGTCTTGCGCGGCATGAAACGGAAACGGTGCCGCCAGGGCCGCTGGCTCCTTGCGCATAGGGAAGAGGTGATACGGGACTTGTCCCGTCAGATTGCGGACGGTACGTTCAATGTTACGGACTATCGTGAGCGGGAAATCCTCGAAAGCGGGAAGCTGCGCCGTATCCAGGTTCTCCCCATGAAAGACCGTATCGGGGTGCATGCCGTGATGAACGTTGTGGACAGGCACCTGCGGAAGCGGTTCATCCGTACTACCTCCGCAAGCATCAAGGAACGGGGTATGCATGACCTGCTGGACTATATCCGCAGGGACTTGCGGGAAGACCCTGAAGGTACGCGCTTCTGTTACAAGTTCGACATCTCCAAGTTCTATGACAGCGTGAGACAGGATTTCGTGATGTACTGCGTGAACAGGGTCTTCAAGGACAGGACGCTCATAGTCCTGCTTGACCGTTTCGTACACATGATGCCGAAGGGTATCAGTATCGGACTGAGAAGCTCGCAGGGGTTGGGCAACCTGTTGTTGTCTGTATTTTTAGACCATTACCTGAAGGACAGGTGCGGCGTGCGTCATTTCTACCGCTATTGTGATGACGGCGTGGTACTCGGTAAATCGAAAGCGGAATTGTGGATGGTGCATGACATCGTGCATGAGTGCATGGAGGAGATAGGCCTGACGGTGAAGCCCAATGAACGGGTGTTCCCCGTGAGTGAAGGTATCGACTTCCTGGGCTATGTGATATACGATGCCGGCCATGTGGAGCTGCGCAAGCGCATCAAGCAGAAGATGGCCAGGAAAATGCACGAGGTGAAAAGCAGGAAGAGGCGGCGTGAATTGATAGCGAGCTTTTACGGCATGGCAAAACACGCTGACTGTAATATGTTGTTTAATAAATTAACAGGCAAAACAATGAGATCATTCAAGGATTTGAAGGTGGCCTACAATCCACCGGACGGCAAGAGGATGTTTCCCGGAGCCGTCGTCAGTATCAGGGAACTGGTCAATCTGCCCGTCATCGTCAAGGATTTTGAGACGGGCATCAAGACCGAGCAGGGAGAAGACCGTTGCATCGTTGCCATCGAGCAGAACGGAGAACCCAAGAAGTTCTTTACCAACAGTGAGGAAATGAAGAACATCCTCGCGCAAATCAAGGAAATGCCGGACGGCTTCCCGTTTGAAACAACCATCAAGACGGAGACATTCGGGAAAGGCAGGACCAAGTATGTATTCACTTAGAAAAAAAGACATGCAAAGAGTAGAAGGAGCTGCCGGCGTCAAGCTGATGGAGTGTGTCAGCCCGGCAAGGAACAAATGGCGCGTCCGCTGGGACGTGCACGAAAAAAGCAATGGAGCCGCAGACTACATGGAAACGGAATTCGACCATAGACCAAATGACGAGGAAATCAAGGAAACCGTCATCGACTGGTACAACAACCAGACAGATCGAGCTATCCTCTCAGGATTCAGTTACGAGGGCAATACCGTGTGGCTGTCGACGGAGAACCAGTTCAACTACAAGGCGGCCTATGATCTTGCCAGACAGTCCGACGGTGCCACGCTTCCGGTGAAGTTCAAGTTCGGTTCCGACGAAAAGCCGGTGTACCGCGTATTTGAGAACATGGAAGACCTTACGGACTTCTATACGAAAGCCATGCGCTACATTCTGGAAACGCTGGATGCCGGCTGGAAGAAGAAAGACGCGTTCGATTTGGAACGATACCGGATTGAATAAACTCTGAAGACCGCCCTCGGGGGTAGGGCGTTAAAAAGCCCCCGGCCTGTTAATACGACGCCAATCATTTTAACAACACACCCATAGGATGCTGACCGGGGGCCGATACCCTCTGCCACACCCTATGGGTTTCTTATTGTTGTTAAAAATGATTGGCGATGCAAATATACTAAAATTCTGGGATATGAAGATAGTTGAGATTGTGAAAATTAACAGGGTTTGCAGTATGATTGATAACGGATATTCTTATTTGTAGCGGAAACTCACGACCTTTGCTCTCGTTATGAGAAAGCAATATAATTCGGCACCGCTTCCATTCGTCGGGCAGAAGCGGATGTTTGCCAAGGAGTTTAAGAAAGTGTTGGAGCAGTTCCCCGATGGGACTACATTCGTAGATTTATTTGGCGGCAGCGGTTTGTTGTCGCATATTGCCAAATGTCAAAAGCCTCATTCAAAGGTGGTGTATAACGATTTTGATGGGTACAGGCTAAGGCTGGAACATATACCGCAGACTAACGAACTGCTCGCAGAACTTAGGGAAATCGTGCAGGGTACACCACGATACAAGCCTATCACTGGTGATGCACGCGAGAAAGTGTTTGAGTGCTTGCAAAAGCACCAGGATCGTTACGGCTATCTGGACTTCATTACCATATCCTCCTCTATTATGTTTTCAATGAAGTACCGCCTAAGTATAGAGGAGGCATTGTATAACACGATACGCAAGACTGACTATCCCTTATGCAGCGACTATTTGGACGGGCTGAGCATCGTATCGGCAGACTACAAGCAGGTGTTCAATCAGTATAAGGACAAGCCTGGTGTGGTGTTTCTCGTTGATCCTCCGTATCTGAGCACGGAAGTGGGTACCTACAAAATGTACTGGAGGCTTGCCGATTACCTCGACGT
>ERZ1674167.69-NODE-69-length-23963-cov-2.963318_pt1 | contig 23963 bp, 16 predicted proteins | sample MGYA00581301_ERZ1674167 | MGnify/ENA primary metagenome ERZ1674167 (study PRJEB41354, sample SAMEA4873301) | human saliva metagenome | biome: human-associated habitat [ENVO:00009003]; feature: mouth environment [ENVO:08000002]; material: saliva material...
CCGAAGCGGCGGGAACGGTTCGCGTAATCCCGCAGGGCACGCAGAAAATCAACGCGCGTGAAATCCGGCCACAGGGCACGGCAGAAATAAAACTCAGAATACGCGCTCTGCCAGGTCATGAAACCGGACAGGCGCTGCTCACCCGAAGTGCGAATCAGCAGGTCCGGGTCGGGCATATCGGCGGTGTACAGGTGCGAAGAAATATCCTCCACGCTCAGCTGTTCGGCAAGCGAGTCCAAGGATGCGCCCTCAGCGGCAGCCTCGCGCAGAACCGAGCGGACCGCATCCACAATCTCCTGGCGGCCGCCGTAGCCGACCGCAATGTTCACGCGAACACCGGGCAGGTGCACCGTCTGCTCAATCGCCCAGTCCAGGCGCTCGTGCAGCTGGCGAGGAATCAGGTCAATATTGCCGATGGCGCGCACCGGACCGCAGGCGGACTCCACCAGACGCACCAAGAACGCATCAATCACAGCGACCAGACCGGTCAGTTCCTTCTCGGGGCGTTTCAGGTTCTCAGTGGAGAGCATGTACAGGCTCACCTGCGGAATCGACAGCTCCGTACACCACGCCAGAAAATCAATAATTCGCTCCGCACCGGCGGCGTGGCCCTCACGGGTGCTCAAGCCGCGCTGAGCCGCCCAGCGGCGGTTACCGTCCACCAGCACTCCAATATGTGCCGGCAGGGATTCAGGGCTCAGCGAGCGTTCCAGAGCCTGCTCATAGACGGTAGGCTCAGTGACAGCGCCGGGGTTGCTGGCGTGGCCGTGCACAGTAATCACGGGCAGGGCGTTGGCGCTCATAGCTCATACCTCATTCGGCTGTCGTGGCAGATAATTCAGCGGGCTCATAACGAAAGAGTCCAAGCTCTTATTCTACGCCGCCGCGCCGTACCTTCGCGGCAATCAGCATCGCGGTTGGGCTGAGAATCGGCTCAAAATTTGTGGTATCTGGTGGCGGTATCCGGGGGTGCGTACAGGGGCTGCACGCATCGCGCGCCTAAGAATGGATGATGCCCTTCACCTACGACTCATATCGTGGGTGAAGGGCATCATTGTAACGCGCGGGGCGATGCACCCCAGCCTAGATAACGTAGTAGTCGCTCAGGCCCTCGTCCAGGCTAGATTCGGGCAACTGAACCTCAGCGTGCGAGGCCGCCAGCGTGTAGTCCTCCCAGGGCCAGATATCCTTCAGCTGTTCGCTGGGAACGGCGAAGAACACGCCGTTCGGGTCCACCTGCGAGGCGTGCGCCAGCAGAGCCTGATCGCGCTGCTCAAAGTGATCGGTCACCAGGATGCGGGTCGTAGTCTCGTGGCGAGGTGCCTCCCCCGAGGAGGCGCGGTGCGCGATGTTCTCAATCCAGCCGCTCAGCAAGCTCTCACCGTGCATATCGAGCAGATGCTCGTGCAGGGCGAGGGTGCGTTCGGGGTTGAACGCGCGGTCGTAGTAGAGCTTCAGCGGGGTCCAGGGCTCGCCCTCACCTACGTACGCCTCGGGGTCGCCCGCCTTCTCGAATGCTTCCACAGCAACCTTGTGGGTCATGATGTGGTCGGGGTGCGGGTAGCCGCCAATCTCGTCATAGGTGATGATGATGTGTGGGCGGTACTCACGCACCAGACGCACGAGCGGCGCGGCGGCACGGTCCAGGGGCATGGTACCGAAGCTACCGAAGGGCAGAGGCGGCATGGGGTCGCCCTCGGGCAGACCAGAGTCGAAGAAGCCAATCCAGCGGTGTTCAATACCCATAATCTCGCGGGCAGCCGCCATCTCAGCGCGGCGCAGACCCGGCAGGTCACGGTGCGCACGCGGGCTCTTAGCGATCTCCTCATTCAGGATGTCACCGCGCTCGCCGCCGGTCATCGTCGCCACCATGAAGCGGGCACCACGGGCAATATACGCCGAAGCGGTACCTGCACCCTTGGAGGACTCGTCATCCGGGTGCGCGTGCACCGCGAGGATGCGCAGACCGGTGTAGTCCTCCTCCAGCGGTTTGAGGGAGTCCACGGGAGGGTGAGTCGGCAGGTTTGCCTTCAGCTGTTCAATGGCTTCGCTCACGGTGGTCTCCTTTGTGTGATGCGCCAGGGGTGATGTGTCTGTGACTCGCAAGTGCGAGCGCTACGCGGCAGAAATTTTACGGTTGTAGCTTCTCGTATGATACCCAAGGATAGCGCCGGTGCACTAGCGCAGATGACGCCGTGTGACATCCTGAAATACCCCGCCCTACCAGCAGATTCACGGGCATGAAACAGTCTGATACTGGCGGAGTGTTCAGCTACCGGCGTGCGTACCGACGAAGATGCGTTCAGAGGGGAAGATACGACCGGCATAACAGCCGAAAATCCTCCGGTGCTCTAGAATAGGTCTGTTGATTCATTCCGTTACCGGTACCGCCGCGCATTGAACGCGGCACGCGGTAGCGGGTTTATTCGTTTCGCACCGGCAGAGCCGGCGCATAAGCAAAGGACACGCATGGCTGAAAACACCGGTGCATGGCTCACTCAGGACGCCTTCGACCGCCTCACCCAGGAGCTGGAGCACCTCTCCGGCCCGTACCGCCAGGAAATTGTTGACCGCATCGCGCAGGCACGCGATGAGGGTGACCTCCGCGAGAACGGCGGCTACCACGCTGCACGTGACGAGCAGGCTAAGAACGAGGCACGCATCAAGCAGCTCAAGCACCTGCTGGAAACCGCGCACATCGGCGACACTCCCGCTGACGACGGCGTAGTAGAACACGGCATGGTTATCGAAGCTGAGGTTGCCGGCCGCACCCTGAAGTTCCTGCTCGGCTCCCGAGAAATTGAGGACACTCTGCCGGCAGGTAGCGACCTGAAGGTCTTCTCTGAGAAGTCCCCCCTCGGCGCAGCAATTATGGGTGCTAAGCAGGGTGACGAAGTCACCTACACCGCTCCGAACGGTAAGGAACTGAGCGCCAAGATTATCTCCGCAACCCCCTACCAGGGCTAAGAAGTTAGAGCTAAGAGACAGCGCTAGATCTAAAACAAACAGTGCGGGGTGCTGACTATAACGGTCAGCACCCCGCACTGTTTTTTGTCTGCCTGCTTGCGCCTATCTGGTTGCCTCCACCCTTCCGATTCGAGGCAACGCTATAGTTCGTCGGCTAATAAATATATCGGCTTAGTAGACGATGATGGGCTTGAAACCCGCATCCTCCAGGGCAGAAATCACCTGACGGCAATGCTCCACGCCCTTGGTCTCCATGTCGATCGTAATCGACACGTCACCCATGGACAGCGAACCACCCACACGGGTGTGATCCACACCGGTCACGTTCGCATCATTCTCAGAAATAATGCGGGAAATGGTCGCCAGCTCACCCGGACGGTCAGACAGCATCATCTTCACGGTCATGTAGCGGCCAGCCGCAGACAGACCGCGCTGAATCACCTTCAGCATCAGCATCGGGTCAATATTGCCGCCGGAAAGCACGCACACGACGGTACCCAGGTCGCCGTACTCTTCCTTCAGCTTGCCGTTCATCAGCGCAGCCACGGGCACCGAACCGGCAGGCTCCACCACAAGCTTGTTACGTTCCATCAGGAAGATCAGGGCGCGAGCGATATCGTCTTCGCTCACGGTCGCCACATCGTCTACCAGCTCCTTAATGATGGAGAAAGGCATCTGGCCGGGACGGCCCACCGCAATACCGTCAGCAATGGTGGAAACCTTCTTCAACGGCACCAGAGCATCCGCAGCCAGCGACAGCGGGTACGCCGCCGCGTGCTCCGCCTGAACACCAATAATCTTGATCTTCTTACCGAGCTTCTGCTCCTTCGCGCGGATAGCAGCGGACAGACCAGCCAGCAGACCGCCGCCGCCAACACCCACAATCACGGTGTCAACGTCCGGAACCTGCTCCAGGATTTCCAGACCGATGGTGCCCTGGCCGGCAATAATGTCTTCATTGTCGAAGGGGTGCACGAACACCGCGCCGGTCTCTTCGGCGTAGCGCTTCGCCTCCGCCAGAGCCTCATCCACGGTCACGCCGTGCAGCTCAACCTCAGCGCCGTGATCGCGGGTCGCGGTAATCTTCGGCAGCGCCGCACCCAGCGGCATGTAAATACGGGCCTTAATGCCCAGACGGTCAGCAGCCAGAGCCACACCCTGAGCGTGGTTACCCGCGCTCGCAGCCACAACGCCGCGCTTCTTCTCCTCCTCAGAAAGCTTCGCCATACGCACGTACGCACCGCGCACCTTGAAGGAACCGGCACGCTGCAGGTTCTCGCACTTGAAGAAAACCTCTGAACCGAGGCGCTGGCTCAGCGCGCGCGAATGAGCGACGGGGGTGCGTTCAATAACGCCTTCGAGCAGCTCTGCGGCACGTTCAATGTCGGTGAGGGTCACGGGCAGGGAGTCGAGGTCTACGCTCACGGGTTTTCCATTCTGACGGTGCGTTGTCCCGCGGGCGCGGGATGGTGATGTATTGCTCATCCCATTTTAGAGGATGGGTACAGCGAAGGGGGCTACCCGGTCGCAAGTAGCCCCCTGGCGAGACACCGCCGTAGACGGCATCGCGGCCGGCGGTATCGCCGGGACGAGTTAGCGGTGCGTTATCGAGGGTGGCGGGGTGCCCTACGCCAAAACCTCCCGCTCGATGCAGGCCCCTAGTCTTCGGAGGAGTCCGAAGCCTCGGAAGCCTGGTTCTCAGGCTCCTCAGCCTTCTGACGGCTCGGCACCCGGGAGGCCAGATTCTTGACGCTCTCCTGCCGTTCCTGGGCCTTCTCCTCAGCCTGCTCGCGGCGAGCCACCTCGTGCGGGAAGAGGAACTCCTCCTCACGAGGCGCCTCCTTCTCCCAGTCACGATTCGCCAGGTAACGCACCACCGCGTTGACCACAGCCAGAGTCGGCACGGCGAACAGAGCACCCACCGCACCAAAAATCATGGAGCCACCAGCCACCGAGAAAATAACAGCCAGCGGGTGCAGGGAGACAGCCTTACCCATAATGAGCGGCTGCAGAATGTTGGATTCGAGCTGCTGAACCAGCAGAACAATACCGAGCATAATCAGCGCCTGCACCGGGCCCAGAGCAACCAGCGCCAGCAGCACAGCCACAGCACCGGAAATGAGGGCACCAATCACCGGAACGAAAGAACCGAGGAAGACCAACACACCCAGCGGGATAGCCAGCGGAACACCCAGAATTGCGGCACCAATACCGATGCCGATAGCGTCAATAGCCGCCACCAGAATCTGAACGCGCACGTACGAACCCAGGGACTTCCAACCCGCGCGACCCGCACCGTTGACTGCGGCACGCGCGTCCTTCGGGAAGAGGCGAGTGACGAACAGCCAGATACGCTCACCCTCCATCAGGAAGAAAACCAGGGTAAACAGGGTCAGCAGGGTACCGGTCGCAACCTCAGCCGCAGTCGAACCCACCTGAGACACACCGTGCAGCACGGAGCTGGGGTTATTGGTTGCAGCACTCTCCATCTGTTCCAGCAGCTGGTTCAGCTGGTCTGCACCGAACTCGTAACCGAGGTCCTTCAGCCAACCAATCAGCTGCTGGTAGCCCTGCATCGCCTTATCCGCCATGGACACAAAACCGCGCAGAATCTGCTGACCGGTCAGCGAAATAATACCGGCGAGCACCAGAATCATACCGATTTCGGCAATAGCCGCCGCGCCACCGGCACGAACGCCCTTCTTACGCAGAAGCATCACGGCGGGGCTCAGCAGAGCCGCCAGCAGCAGAGCCACCAGAAGAGAAATAACCAGCAGGGAGACGTGCCCCAGGCCCTTCCAAAGGATCCAACCGGCACCGGCAATCATAATGATGCGCCACGCCCAAGCACCAGCAACTTCCATAGCAAAAGGCACCCGGTAGCCGCGCTCCTCCTCGGCTACATGTTCTTCTGCGACAGGTGTAATTTTCACGGTGTCTCCAAATCGTTATCGGTGTCGCGCCCGCGCGGGGCAGCTTCGGCTGCCCCAGCGGAAGGCGGTATGTGGTGATGTTGTTGCGCTCCTCCCCTGCGCCTCGATACATCGGGGAAGTAAAGCGGCAAAGGCGGCGGCACCATCACGGTACCGCCGCCTCAAAGTGAGCTTTAGTCGTTTCTAAAGATGCTTGCCAGGTACATGAGAACACGCAGGATCTCAACGTACAGCCAGACCAGAGAAGCGGTCAGGCCGAATGCAAGGCGCCAGGACTCACGCTCGGGCAGGCCAGCCTCCACAGCCTCGGAGGTGGTGGTGAAGTCCAGCAGCAGCGAGTAGGTTGCCAGCGCAACAGCGAACAGACCAACCACCAGGCCCAGCGGAATACCACCAATAGAGAAGCTGTTCAGCGAGGAACCGAAGATACCCGCGGTCAGCATGGACACCAGGCCGTAACCCAGGTAGCTGAGCGCACCAATCATGAAAATCTTATTCAGCTTGGGGGTGGTGCGAATCTTGCCGTTGGCGAAGAGAGCCAGGGTCACACCCGCAACCACGAGGGTTGCCAGAACCGCCTGAACTGCCACGCCGGGGTAGCGCATATCCACAACAGCGGACAGGCCACCGAGTAGCAGACCTTCCATGAGCGCGTAGGTCATGACCAGAATCGGGGAAACCTTCTTCTTGAAGGAGTTCACCAGACCCAGGACCAGACCGCCAACCATGCCCAGGAGCAGCAGCACCGGTGCATTCCATGCAACAGCGGCACCGACAGCGACCAGACCCAGGTTGATACCGGTCTTGACCATGACATCGTTCATGGTCAGACGCTCACCTGCGGAAATGGGCTCCGAGTAGGTGGGAGCCGCTACGCCGTAGTCAGCCTCACCGTACGGCTGGCCGTACTGTGCCTGCTGACCGTACTGGGGCTGACCATACTGCTGGCCATAGGGCTGCTGGCCGTAGGTGTTCTGGCCGTAGCCCTGCTGATCATACTGCTGACCGTACTGTGCCTGCTGACCGTACTGCGCCTGCTGGCTGGTCTGCTGCGGCTGCGCACCAAAACGACCGAAACGAGAGTCACCCTGAGTGACATTCTTCGTCATCGAATTCAGAAGCGGGTTTCCCGCCATCATGCTCTCCTTAAACGGGTACAAAACTAATTCTGTTAATTATATCGGATAGATTCTGTGCTCACGGGCGCTGTTCGTTACCAGCATGGGCTTCTAGCAGCTTTGCCAGAATATTTCAGGGCGGTGTTTACCTGAGGTTCACCCAGGTCCGCACCGCCCCGCACGCAAACGCTTCTGCGCGTCTCTTTGTGAAGCGTCTAGTGCGAAGCTTCCAAACGGTCCAGGAGCTGCTCCAGATACTCCAGAACTGCCTGCTCCTCGTTCGAGCCAATCACCTCATCAGCAGCATTTCGCACAACCTCCGGGGCGTTAGACATGGCAACACCCCAGCCCGCGTAGCGGAGCATCTCCATGTCGTTCTCACCGTCACCGAAGGCAAGGATACCCGCCGGATCAGCGTCCAGACGCTCGCATAGGTCTTTCAGACCGGTCGCCTTGTTGACGCCGGTACGCACCAGGTCAATGGCACCGAAGCCGCTCACCATCGGGGTGACGGTCTGCGGAAGAGCCTCACGCAGGTAGACGCTCAGCTGCTGCGTCTGCCTCGGCGGAGTCAGCAGCGGGAACTTAATGGGTGCGCCCTCGAAATCTTCAATAGAGTCAACCATGACCGATCCGGGGAAGAAGAACGCCGCAAAATCCTCCAGGGTGAGGGTTTCGGGGAGCTCCTGGCCAGTGTCTTCAAAATAGCCGCGAATCATGTGCACAATCTGGTCACAACGGTCCTTGGGCAGGTAGATACCTTCGGTGGTGCAGACCAGCAGACCAATCTGATCCAGCCCCTGGACTACTTCAATGATGCGCGGCACGTCCCCCTCTTCGAAGGGATGCACGGCAAGCTGACCGCTCTCATCAGCAAGGTATGCACCATTTTCAGCAATATAGGTAAGACCTCGCCCCTCAAAGCCGCGCATATAGTCCCGCAGCTTGGCGTAGGTGTTTCCACTCGCCACGACAAAGTGGATTCCCTGCGCCTGCAGGCGCGATAGGATGCGCGAGAAACGTTCGGTGTCGAAAGTTTTGGAGTCGGTGAGGAAGGTGCCGTCCATATCGACGGCAATGATGGAGGGTTTAGTCTGCATACTATGCCTTTCTGACTCTGCTACCCCGTTCAGTGCTACCCCATTCAGGCGGGGTGCGTCTGCGGCTGTGTCTCTTATAGGGTCTCACGTTTTTACGTTCAGTAAGACGGTATGCGGGCGTTTTTGAGCGTGGAGCGCCACGGGTATCATCGCCTCCTTCGAGCAGATGGGCATCCTCATGGCAACCGAACTGGCCGGGGCTTCACCTTTTAACCCCCACAAAACCCCAGACATGTAAACCTTCAGACACGCAAGCGGCGGCTCCCCCATGGGAAGAGCCGCCGCCCATCTATACCGCGCATCTACGCGCGTCTATGCTGTGCCCCCACTGGGACTCGAACCCAGAACACAAGGATTTTAAGTCCTCTGTCTCTGCCAATTGGACTATGAGGGCGCATCCCGAACAGTCCGGGACACAAATATTTATTATTCCACGAAAACGCACTCGAATCTAAGCAGAAACATATTTCAAACAGTTCCCCACGCTCAGCCACAGCAATCACCACGCAAAAGCACAGGTGGGCGACTAAGCCGGGCAGCTGGCGAGCATCCGGACACAAAAACGGGCGGTGCAGAAGACCGAAGTCTTCCACACCGCCCTTTGCTTTATCTCAAGTGCGCTATCTCAGGGAGCATACCCCTAAGTCAGGCTATTTTAGAGCTTTGCCTTCTGGCGTGCCGGTGCAGTACCGGTTGCTTCCTGGAATGCCAGGCGCGGGGAGCGCTGGTGGCGAATCGAGGAGGTGTCGCGACCGAAGATCTGGTTCAGTGCCCAGGTGGTCATAACGCGAACGGTACGCTCGGTGGTGGGGATTGCAGAGCCGTGGTAGCCGCGGTGCATGATCCATGCCAGCGGGCCGCCAATGGTCTTGCCCTTGAAGTTTGCAACGCCCTTCCACAGGCCCAGACCTGCCACAACACCGATGGTCTCGTGGTAGTAGTCGGTCAGGGGCTCGCCGCGGCGAGCAGCCAGCAGGTTCTTAGCCAGAACGACAGCCTGGCGGGAAGCGTGCTGAGCGTTGGGAACGCAGAAGCCACCCACGCCGCCGCCGGAGAGGTCCGGAACAGCTGCGTTGTCGCCTGCAGCCCATGCACCCTCAACCACGCCGTCATCGCCGGTGACGCGCAGGTCTGCGCTCACGCGAACGCGGCCACGCTCGTCGATCGGGAAGTCGGTGTTCTTCAGCATCGGGGATGCTGCCACACCTGCGGTCCAGATCAGGGTGTCGGTCTTGATCTCGCCTGCGGGGGACTTGTCAGCCATGTTGATCAGCTGCAGGTTGCCGTCGGTTGCGTCGGAGAGGGAGGTGTTCAGCAGAATCTCGATGCCGCGTGCACGCAGCTCTGCAACAACCTTCTCTGCACGGTCTGCGGGAACCTCGGGCATGATGCGCGGTGCAGCCTCGACCATGACGAAGTGCAGGTCGGAAACGGAGAGACGCTCGTTGCGCTCGACAGCAACGCGTGCCATGTCCTCGAGCTCGGAGATGGTCTCAACGCCAGCGAAGCCACCACCAACAATGACGAAGGTCAGGGCACGGCGACGTGCCTCAGCATCACTGAGCATGGATGCAACCTCAATGCGGTCCAGAACCCAGTTACGAACAGAAACTGCCTCTTCAATGGTCTTCAGACCGATAGCAACCTCTGCCAGACCCGGAATCGGGAATGCACGGGTCACTGCGCCTGCGCCGAGGACGATCTCGTCGTACTTCAGCTCGAAGGGCTCACCGTTGTCGGTGGGCTCCACAACAGCGGTGCGGTTTGCGTGGTCGATGGAGACAACACGGCCCGGAATCAGCTCGGTGTCGCGCAGGTGCTGGCGCAGCGGCACAGTTGCGTTACGGCCTTCCATGGAACCTGCTGCAACCTCGGGGAGGAAGGGCTGGTAAGTCATGTAGGGGTTCGGCTCAACGATGGTGACAACGCCACCGGTCTCCTTGATAGCCTTCTGGATCTTCTTAGCAACGGTGAAGCCGACGTAGCCGCCACCGACGATCAGGACGCGAGGACGGTCCTGTGCCACCTTAGTGAATGCCATTTTGTTACTTCCTAGTCTTTAGGTACCGAGGTTCGGTAGCCCCGGTAGGGTGGTATGCGCAACTTTCGGCTCGTTCCGAAAGCTCCCCTGACGAACAAAGCGGCCCGCTCTGGAAGTCCTTACGCAACGCGAAGTGGCTAGCAGCACGAGCCTGTCTATCACATACCTGTTATCTTCTATTTTACGCCTTTGTTTAGGTAATTTCGCACTTATGCCGTCTCAGGGCGCACCCTAAGTTAAAAGTTTTGAAGATATGAACAGGGTTCATCTCGCGATGCGGGTTACGGTCAAAATTACCCTTTCTGTTTTTTGCGCGGCATGTTCGATATTTTCGTTTATTGGGGTGTTCCGCCGTCTCAAGCCAGATCCCAAAGAACAAAGCCCGGGACCAACTCAAAAGTCAGCCCCGGGCGAACAGGAGAAGTCTCCGCAGAGAAGAAAAACACCGGCACCCCAGACTCACAAGAACCCTAACGAGTCCCCCTCCGGACACCCCGCTGCGACCCCTTTGAAACACGACTCTTTCCGTGATGAGCACCCGGATGATGCGCCGCCGCACGAGCCACCCGCGTAGCCTGCCCCGCGCTCACATGCATCCTGTGCAAACGATGCACCGAACCAGCCGTAATAATCGTCAGCCACAACACCAGCGCCGCCAAAATCACCGGCGGCAACCAGCCACGATCCTCCGGAGGGCGACGCGCATCCGGCGCAGCCGCCTTCACAATGCTCTCACCCTCCTCATGGACCGGCGCAGCATCGCTAGGAGTCGGATCGCTCACCTGCTGCTTACGGTGCACAGCAATCCACTCAGAAATCGAACCCAACGGATTAGCCGTCACCGCAGGCGACGCCAAAGCCATCGCATCCTGCGGATTGAAAATACCGTAACCATACAAAGGGTCACGGCCCGTCGCACCAGCATCATCAGCCGAAGCAATCAAACGCTGAGCCAACTGAGCCGCAGACTCCTTCGGATACTTCTGCTTCAACAACGCCGCAACACCCGTCACCAGCGGGGCAGCAGCCGAAGAACCAGACCAAATCATGTACCCATTACCCAGAGCAGCCGCAATCATATCCGTACTCGGAGCAACCACAGCAATCGAAATGCCCTGAGTCGACGACCCCTCGGCAACAGTCTTGTTCCGGTCAATACCGCCCACGGTCAGCACGCCAGGAATCGTTGCTGGAGCACCAACCTGCGTCAAGCCGCTACCGCGGTTACCCGCAGCCGCAACAATCAGCACGCCCTTCTGCTCAGCGTAGGCAAACGCCTCATCCCAGCTCTGCGGCCAGCTCGTCTTATTCGAGCCAATCGACATGTTAATAATCTGAGCCCCATTATCGACCGCGTAACGCACCGCCGCCGGGATCTGCTCATCAATGCTCTTACCGCCGGTCGTACCCATATTCAGCGAAATCGGCAGAATCTTCGCATCGGGAGCTACACCAATCACACCGGTCGGCTTACCCGGCTGACCTGCAATTGCAGAATAGCCCCGCGTATCGTGACCGTGACCGGCAATCAGAGAAGCGACCTCCGTGCCGTGCATCGGCTCAGCGCCCAGGCCCTTCCAGCCGTCCTCGCTACCCACGCCCGAGGCGTCATAACCGCGCAGAACATTACCCTCAAGATCCGGGTGAGTACCGTCCACGCCCGTATCAATCACAGCAACCGTCACGCCCTTACCCGTAGCCTGCGACCACAAGGACGTAATACCGTACTCCTTCAGCCAATACTCACGCTGACGAACATCATCACCATTCGTGGTCGACGTGCCCTTACTCGGAGTCGCAGAAGTCTTCGGCACCGCAGTAGCCGACGGCGAAGGAGTCGCCGTCACCTCCCGCTTCGGGCTCGGCGACGCAGAAGCAGAAGGCGTCGGGTCAGTCGCCCAAGCGGCAGGCGCCAGCGGGGTCCACAACGGCAGAAGAGTCAACGCGGCACTGGCGCCCAAAGCTGCAACCTTAGGGATGCGGCGAGTAGCGCCTCGGCCAGAACCAACCGAGGCGCGCACACCAAATACACGAGACGCACAGGCGAAAGACGACGCAAAAGACCAGCCGGTCAGGGACACACCTCGCCGATGCTCAGAACGAACCATTAAAACTCCTCAAGCTGAGCCGCGCCGCGAACCACCATCGGTTCACGGCGCGAGCGCTCAAGCCTACAGCTGGGACAGAGCGATACCGTCCAGAATGTCGTGCTCGCTGACGGTCACCGAATCCACGGCACCATCAGTCATCTCATTCAGACGGGTCAGGATGCGAGCGTAAATCGTCGCGCCGGCACCAATCACATCCACCCGGCCGGGGTGCATGTAGCCGAGCTCCTCACGCTCGGCTCGGCTCAGCGAAGCCAACCAGCGGGCGGTCTTCTGAACGGTCTCTACGGAGAAGCTTTGAGCGTTAATAGCCTCAGAATCGTAGCGGTCCAGACCCAGCGCAGCGGCAGCCACAGTGGTCGCGGTGCCAGCCACAGCCACCACACGGCGTGCATCCTGCAGGGGCACAGTCTTACGAGCCACCTCGAGAGCCTCGTCAGTATCAGCCTCAACACGGGCAATCTGCGAGTCAGTCGACGGGGCGCTCATCATGTGACGCTCAGTCAGACGCACACAACCAATATTGACGCTGCGGGAAGCCTTCACACCCGACTCGTCACCGAGCACGAACTCAGTCGAACCGCCACCCAGGTCGAACACCAAGGTGTCGCCATCGCCGTAGCCGACAGCGCGCACCGCACCCGCGAAGGACAGTGCAGCTTCCTCGTCCCCGCTAATGACCTCGGGCTCAATACCCAAAATCTCGCGGATACCGTCCACGAACACCTGGCGGTTACCCGCATCGCGAGTCGCACTGGTCGCCACGAAACGCACCGAATCCGCGCCGTGCTCCTTCAGCAGCTCGGCGTACTCACGCGCCGCAGCGAAGGTGCGGTCCAGCGCCTCCTGCGCCAGCCAGCCGGTCGCGTCCACGCCCTGACCCAGACGCACAATGCGCATCTCACGCACCACGTCCTTCAGGACGGTCTTCTCGACCCCGTCCACCACCTCAGTAGTGGAATCGGCAATCAGCAGGCGAATAGAGTTCGTACCGCAGTCAATCGCTCCAACGCGCACGGTGGGTTCCTTTCAGGTCTTCAATACCAATCAGTGCCAAAAGGCAACGCGAGCGCCGTAGGCGAAAAATTTTCGCTTTTCGGCGCTCTTTCTTCTATCTATTATGCGCCCGCACCGTCCTTCAAGACGATGCGGGCGCACCAGAATCAATATTTAGGCTTCTTCACGCCACGCGGGGTCGCAGGAGCAGACCTCGGGGGTCCACCACTCGGCGATAGCGTCCAGGCCGCGGTCACCCATCGGGTTCACGCCGCGACCCACCGACAGAGTGTGGCCGATAACAGCGTGCAGGCACTTCACGCGGGTCGGCATACCGCCGGCAGAGATACCGTCAATCTCCGGGACCTCTTCGGTGCCGCTGATCAGGCGGATGCGCTCACGCTCAGCCAGGTAGTTCTCGTGTGCGGCAGCGTACTGTGCCGCCAAGTCGGCGTCCTCAGCCAGCGAGTCGGTCATCTCGTACATCAGGCCGCCCGCCTCCAGACGGGAAGCCGCAGCGGTAATCACCGGATGCGCCAGGTAGAAAACGGTCGGGAAGGGGGTGCCGTTGCTCAGGCGCGGCGCGGTAGCAGCCACGAGCGGGTTACCGCACACGCAGCGTGCCGGAATCTCAATCACGTCGCGGACCTTACGGCCCAGCTGCGCGGAGAGAACACGGATGTCCTGCTCGGTGGGGGTCAGGGTTTCAACAGTTACGCCGAAGCCGCCGGGGGTGCGTGCCTTCAGCTCTTCAATGGTGTTTTCGGTGCTCATAATCCTAAGTTTCTGGTACGAGGGGTCACCTCGTCCGCTTATGCCGGGTGCTTGCCAGGGCGGGGGTTCCTGCCGGTGGCTGGGGCTAGTTCTTCTCGAGAGAATTCCAAACCTTCGTGGTCCAGGCTTCCTCGGGGGCGTTCTTCGCGTTCGCAGAAGTACCGTCCGCCTTCGTGGAGTCCTCGGTAATGCCGGTGACCACGTAGGGGGTGTCGCCGGGGTTCACATAGTAGAGGCGGCTACGTGCCTGCTGACGAACGTAGTTGTCGTCGTTCCACCAGGTCTGCTCCGCCTTCAGCTGGGCGTTCTCCTGTTGCAGCTGGGAAATGTGCGTGTTGATCTGCTTGATTTCCCGGTCCTGGTCAATGTAGGTGACCACCGGGTATGCGGTACCGAGCGCAATCACGCCCACCACAACAGCGGTCAGGAAGCTACGACCGGAGAACATATGAGCCGCCACGGGGGCATCGTATCCGCCTTCTTCACTGCCCTGCTGGGCTGCGGCGCGGCGGCGGGCACGCTCCTCACGGCGAGCCTGCGCCTGACGTTCACGCTCGGGGTGGCGCTGGTTCAAGCCCACGCCGAAGAAAAGGGCACTAGCCTTTTTCATCAGGGAGGTGCGGGCTTCCTTAGCGGCGCCACGCGGCGCATCGGAGGCGGTAGCGCCCTGAGCGGGTGCAGTGGAACTCGTAGAGTGCGACCGGGTCTGCTGGTTTGCTCGCTGGCTCATTGCTCTATCCCTCGTTCCGTTCTGTGCCGCTAAACGCTTCCTTCATATTCTACCGGGTTCGGAGGGCTTCCCCAGCTCTATGTTGCAAGCGATACATTCTACCCTGCCACGGCATACCTGAGCTGATAGATCGCGCACAGAGAAGGAGGCGGTGCCACTCCCCTACGGGGTAGCACCGCCTCCTTGACGTCTAACCGCTCACGCGGTCGGATGCTTCAGTAACTTATGCCTTGAAGCGGGGGAATGCGGACTTGCCAGCGTAAACAGCTGCCTCGCCCAGCTCTTCCTCGATGCGCAGCAGCTGGTTGTACTTAGCAACGCGCTCGGAACGTGCGGGAGCACCGGTCTTGATCTGGCCAGCGTTGGTTGCAACAGCCAGGTCAGCGATGGTGACGTCCTCGGTCTCACCGGAACGGTGAGAAACCATGCAACGGTACTCGTGGCGCTGTGCCAGCTCCATTGCGTCGAGGGTCTCGGTCAGCGAACCGATCTGGTTCACCTTCACGAGCAGAGCGTTAGCTGCGCCCTCTTCGATACCGCGAGCCAGACGCTCGGGGTTGGTCACGAACAGGTCGTCACCGACAATCTGGACCTTGTCACCAATCTGCTCGGTCAGGGTCTTGTAGCCCTCCCAGTCGTTCTCATCCAGGGGATCCTCAATGGAAACCAGGGGGTACTTTGCAACGAGGTCAGCGTAGTATGCGCTCATCTCAGCTGCGGACTTCTTCTGGCCCTCGAACTCGTATGCGCCGTCGTTGTAGAACTCGGAGGATGCAACGTCCAGTGCCAGTGCAACCTGCTCGCCCGGCTTGTAGCCAGCCTTCTCGATTGCCTCAACGATCAGGTCCAGTGCAGCTGCGTTGGACTCCAGGTTGGGTGCGAAACCACCCTCGTCGCCCAGGCCGGTTGCCAGGCCGCGGTCGTGCAGCACGGACTTCAGGGAGTGGTAAACCTCAACACCTGCGCGCAGAGCGTCAGAGTAGTTGTCGAAGCCGATGGGAGCAATCATGAACTCCTGAATATCAACGTTGGAGTCTGCGTGAGAACCACCGTTGAGGATGTTCATCATGGGGACGGGCAGAACGTGAGCGTTCGGGCCGCCGAGGTACTTGTACAGGGGCAGGTCAGCGGACTCAGCAGCAGCCTTAGCAACAGCCAGGGAGACACCCAGGATTGCGTTTGCGCCCAGCTTGCCCTTGTTGTTGGTGCCGTCCAGAGCAATCATGGCTGCGTCAACAGCGCGCTGGTCGGAAGCCTCAATGCCGATGACCTCTTCAGCGATTTCTTCGATAACAGACTTCACTGCGCCCAGAACACCCTTGCCCAGGTATACGGACTTGTCGCCATCGCGGCGCTCAACAGCTTCCCACTCACCGGTGGATGCGCCCGAGGGCACAGCTGCGCGTGCGAAAGCACCGTCTTCGAGCAGAACCTCAACCTCAACGGTCGGGTTGCCACGGGAATCCAGGATCTGGCGTGCGTGAACTGCGGTAATAACAGCCATGAATTGTTCTCCTTATGAGATGTCAAGGATGTGAACGGCTCACCCGGTAGTGGACAAGTCGCGTCCCCTAAATTCTAGCAAAACTCCCACACAAACACACTAGTTGCCACCGCACTCCCCCACATTGTGAGGGTGTGGGTACTCCCCCAAAGCACAACATGAGCCCAAATGCCGGGGTATGTGCCACGAGCATCCTCACGGTTGCCCAACACAACCCCAAACAAACAGAAGGCGCTTTGAAACCTTTCATTCCCTCAGAGAACAGATTTCAAAGCGTCTCACAGAAGAACTCAACCAGCGTTTCTAATAGCTCGGCTCATCATGCGTATGCTGAGCAATATAGCGACGAGTGTACGAACGCAGGGCACGCTCCGGATCCAAACCATTACGCTGTGCGCGGCTCACCAACGCAAAGAGCAACTCACCGAATTCCTCTTCAGTGTGCATATAGCGCAGGTCGTCCTCCATGCTCGTGGGCTCCGGCGGCAGAATAATACCCGCCTTACGTGCCTTCACAGCAGTCTTCTCAGCCATAGCGAGCGCCGGCAGATGCGGTGGAATACCATCCAGCGCGCCACGGTCGCTCTTCTCCTTCTTCTTCAACGCATCCCACGCCGCCTGCTGCTCAGCCGCGGTGCGAGGCGCCTCCGAAGAGCCCTCAGACTCAGCCGTGAACACGTCCGGGTGGCGCGAACGAAGCTTCTGCACCAGGCCCTCAACCACCTGCACGATGTCGAAGCCCTGCGGGTTTGCCGCAGCAATATCGGAATGGAACACCACCTGCAGCAGCACGTCGCCCAGTTCCTCACGCAACAGCGGCATATTCGGCTCTCCACCGGTTTCTACCGCCTCGACAACCTCGTAGGCTTCCTCCACCAGGTAGCGGATTAGGGAGGCATGAGTCTGCTCAGCATCCCACGGGCAACCGCCCGGTGCACGCAGCAGCGCCATGGTTTCCACCAGGGCGCCAAAAGCTTCAGCCGCGCGGGCAGCAGTGTCCTGAACGTTCTGCGCCGCAGAAGCCTCAGGAGTATTAGGGGTATCAGTCATAACAATCTTCCTCATCGAAAAAATGACAAACATAGCACGCCGCGCCGACCCCCACACGGGGAGCCGGCGCGGCACACCTTACAAGGTTTTAGAGGTTCCAGTGCGAAAGCGCGCTCGTCATATGAGCCGGGATCTTCGAACCCAGACGCGGGAACATGCGCAGCTCCTCAACGTAACGCTCAGCATCCAGCGGACGCGGGTAGGTGACAAACGCCTGCTCATTCGCATAATCGAATGCCGCCTGAACCGGCACGCCCGGGGTGAAGGTCAGGCTCATAGCCAGCGGCGAGCCCTCGCCCTCGCTGTACGAGTCGGTCTTCAGCGCCGGGATGTCCAGCAGGGTTTCGGGAATCAGCTCGAAGGTACGGACCTGCTCCCAGAAACCGTTGCGGCGCACGTGGGTCAGGGCGTCGTAGTAGGAGCCGAGGGCACGTACACGAATCAGCACGGTGGTGGCATCCTTTGCGGTGCCGTTCTCGCCGAAGAGGTGCTCGACAACCGGCGCCAGACGCTGAGCGACCTGAGCCTCGGTCAGAACCAGGTTGCCGGCTGCCAGCTGAGTCTCCGAGGGAACCAGCGGGCTCTGCACCGCGGCGGAGGGGGTGTCCGGCTCAGCCACGATGGTGGGTAGCTGGTTGAGCTCGCTCAGCGCGGATGCCGAGATGCTGGAGGAGATACCTGCCGGGGTGCTCTCCGGCAGGGCAACCGGGGTGGTCGCCTCGGAGGCGGGTGCCGCCTCTGCTACAGGTGCTGCCGGTGCAGTCTGAGCGGTAGCCTCGGAGGCGGGCGCAAGCGCTACGGGAGCCTCAGCAATCTTAGCTGCGGGGGTCACCTCAACGATCTTGAGCTCAGCGACCTTCTCAGCGGGCTCTTCCTGAACGCCGGTAGCCTTCGCAGCGGCACCGGCGGTGCCCACTGCGGCAGCTGCGGCAAGAGCACCAGCCAGGCCGGGTGCCACAGATGCGCTCTCAGCGACGGGCTCAGCGTCTTCCAGGGCAGGTGCCTCAGCGTGCGCTTCAGCGGAAGCAGCGGAGGTCTCCTGCTCAGCCAGCAGTTCAGAGTCGTCCAGGAACGCGGGCAAGGCGGGCTCTTCAGCCTTCTCTGCGACCGGCTCATCAGCAGATTCCTCAACGGGCTGGGTACGATCCAGAGTGAAGGACTCAGCAACCACGGGAGCGGCAGCCTTCTGTTCCTCGACAGCCGAAGCTTCCTCAGCGGGTGCTTCCTCAGCAACTGCGGCAGTTTCCTCAGCGGCAGGAGCTTCTTCCTCTGCATCCAGCTTCTTCTGAGCGTTGGCAACGATGGCAGCCAGGGCGGCTTCCATGTCTTCGCCAGACTCATCAAGCTCCTCAGCGGAGGTCTCAGAAGCCTCAGATGCCTCAGCGGCAGACTCTTCAGCCTGCTCAGTCTCGGGCTCTACGGTAGCCGCACCGAAGACCGGGTCGTTCTCGTAATCGTGCTCGAATTCAGCTTCAACCGGCGCAAACTCAGTCTGAGCAGGTTCGTCAGAAGCTTCGACAGATTCCTCTACGTCTTCCTTCTCCTGTGCGGAGGCGACAGCGGCACCAGCCGCTACGGTACCGGCCGCAGCAAGACCGGCGGCAGGCAGCAGACCCGAAGAGGTACCCTCTTCAGCAGCCTCAACGACAGGCTCTTCAGTGGATTCAACAGCGGCCTCAGCCTCGTTAGCCGCCTGCTTCTGAGCAAGCTCAGCCTCCAGCTCACGCTCGATAGCCTCACGCTCAGCCTCAACCGAGTCAGCACGCTGAACAGCAGCTTCCTGAGTCTCCTCCTGCGAAGTAGCCTCAGCGGCCTCAGCAGTCGCAACGGGCTTAGCCTCAGCAGCGGCACCCTCCAGCAGGAAGCTCTCACGGGTGGTCTGGCCGTCCGCCATACCCAGGTAGGATGCGTGAACCTCCAGGCCGTCACCTAGACGCGGGTTCAGGGAGACCGCCGCGCGGTTCCAGGTTGCGCCGGCCTGCTGAGCCTCGGTGTACAGTGCCGCAACGGGTGCAAACCAGTCAACGCCGGGCACGACAATGCCGGTTTCAACCTCGCGACCGCGGTGCAGCAGACGGTAGTGCATGTCCTCATCAACTTGGCGCAGTTCCAGGCTCATGGTGCCCGAACCGCGGGTTCGCATAAGCTCCGCGAGGCCGTGGAGGGCACGCTGCTCGGGGAGAGCGGGCAGGGTTGCCGCACCCTCAACGGGCGCGCTCAGGATGATGGATTCGGCAACCAGTTCAGCTTCATCTTCGCTGAGCTTCTGCTCGGCTTCCTTCAGCTCAGCGGCGGGTTCCTCAGCGGATTCTTCACCGGTAGCCGAGGTAGCCTCGTGCTTCTCTGCTTCCTTCTTGTCGATGCCCTCTGCAGTCAAAGCAACACCCTGAGAGGTGCCCTTTTCGGTCTTCTCCTCAGCCTTTTCGGTCTTTGCGGCAGAGGCAACGGCAGCTGCAACAACCACGGGGGCGGCACCAGCAGCAAGCGCAGGAGCTACAGAGGAGCTCTTGGCGGGTTCATCTTCCGCAGATTCAGTACCTTCAGCCGCGGAATCCTCAATCTTAGTCGCAGGTTCTTCCACTGCGGTTTCTTCCAGGGTGCTTTCTTCAACAGCAGAGGCGTCAAAGATCAGCTCTGCGGTGTTCTCCTCTTCAGCGTCGAAGTCCTTAGCCTCGGGCGCTTCAGAGACGGACACGTCACGCTTCTCCTCAACGGATACAGCGGAGAGCAGCTCGGTCTCATCAGAGACCGCATTCTCCTCGTCAGCGATTTCAGCCGCCAACAGTTCGGGTGCCTCAACGACAGCCTCAATCTGTTCTTCTTCAGCCTCTTCGACGGGTTCAGTAATCTCAGCGGATTCAGCAGAGTCTGCATCCTCAGCAACTACCTCAGTAGTAGTTTCCTCAGCAGCAACCTCATCGGAAGCGACCTCGCTAAAGGTCTCTTCTTCGCTATCGAGGGTGATGCCCAGGCGTGCCGCGTAGGCTGCCGCCAAATCATCCAGACCAGCGTTCTGTGCCTCGGTGACGGCGGCGCGGGTACGAGCTGCCTTCATGTCGTCAGCGGTAAGAGTGTCCTCAGCGTCAGCGGAAGCAATCTCAGATTCTTCTACCTCATCCTCAGAATTCTGAGCACGCACAGCACGCAGGTGCTTCTCAAACTGGGATCGCGCATCCTCCGCAGCATCCTTCGGCTCCTCAGCATCAACCGACGCTTCCTCAGCCTCAGAGGTAACCTCTTCATCATCACGCAGGAACGCAGGGGTAGCCGGCTCGGGTGCTTCAGCAACCGGAGCAGCATCTTCTTCAATGTCCTGGACCTCAGCGACCTGCTCAACCTCAACAGGTTCCTCAGATTCCTGGGGGAAAGCACCAAGCGCCGCCAACAGGCTACGGCGCTCCTGCTCCTCAACCTGCTCTTCAGTCAGTTCCTCAGCAGAGGGATTCTCTTCAACCTGTTCGTCATCGTGCAGGAGGGCACGCTTGAGATCCTCAACAGCACGGTACTCTTCACTCTGCTCATCGTCCTGGTTCTGGTGGCGTGCGCTCTCAGACTTCACGAAGCGGCGCAGGGAGTCCTCCCACTGCTGCTGTTCCATAATCTTTTCGCTCAGTCGTGCGCTCTTGGGAGCGTCTTCGCTTGCCTGTTCTTTCTGAGCCTTGGCAGTTTCGGCGCTCTGTTCTTCGCGCGACTGTTCATCCAACTTCTTCTTGCCGATTCCAAAGAAGCTCATTGGGTGTCCTCCTCCGGCGTGCGCCGTGTGATGATGCGCCATTTCCTTCATCCCCCGAGGGTGTGTGGGCACGGGGTCGGGAACATAACGCAAATGTCCTCATAATCCCTTTAATTCTATCGCGTGCATAGAGTTTCACCCCGTCACTCGGTGAGAGGTGACGAGGTGAAACTTGTACAGCTTTCAAGGCTTGATGTGGCGAGATAGTCGCGTCTTTACACCTGACTCATAAGCTTTCGAGTGGCTCTTTAGCGCGCCTCATCGCGGATGGGGTTCGCAGCCTTCGCAGCCTTCGCCAGTTCAAAGCGGACGGCGCGCAAGGCGGTTGCCGCCATGACGCGCACACCAATGCCGATTGCCTGCTCGCTCGGGGCGTAATCGCCCTGATGCAGATCATAGGTGGGGTCGCCGGGGGCACGGGTACCCAGGCGGAACATGGAACCGGGAACTTCCTGCAGCATCCACGCGAAGTCTTCGCCACCCATGGACTGCTCGACCAGCACGATGGAGTCCTCGCCCAGCTCGGCGCGGGCTGCGTTCTCGAGCATGGTGGTTTCCAGATCGGTGTTCACGACCGGGGGTACGCCGCGGATGTGCTCCACCCGCGCCTTCACGCCGAAGGGTACAGCGACTTGCTCGATCACTTCGTCCAGCAGGTTGCCTGCCTGGCGCCAAACCTCAACGTCCAGGCAACGCATGGTACCCGCCAGGTAGCCCTCGGCGGGAATAGCGTTGGGGGCAACGCCAGCACTGACCTGGCCCCATGCCACCAGCACACCCGAACGTACGTCAGTGCGGCGGGTCAGCACGGCGGGAACCTGCACAGCAATCTGGCTCATGGCGTAGATGAGGTCTTCGGTCAGGTGCGGGCGAGAAGTGTGGCCGCCGTGACCGCTCAGATGAATTTTCACGGTATCCGAGGCGCTGGTAATCGCACCGATGCGGGTACCGATCTGGCCCAAGTCCACCTTCGGGTCACAGTGCAGAGCGAAAGCACGCGGAATATCCTTGAGTAGACCCTGCGAAATCATCTGCACCGCACCGCCGGGCAGCTGCTCCTCAGCGGGCTGGAAAAGAATGCGGACGCTACGGCCCAGCGGGGTCTTCTCGTTCAGCTCGTGCAGTGCCAGCGCCACACCGAGCATGACGGTCTGGTGAATATCGTGGCCGCAGGCGTGCATCACGCCGGGCACGGTGGAGGCATAGGGCAGGTCGGTCTGCTCAACAATGGGCAGAGCATCAATATCGGCACGCAGAGCCACGGCGAAGGGACCGCTTCCGATATCGACGTAGCAGCCGGTGCCTTCGCAAGCAACAGGATTCATGCCGGCTTCTCGCAGTCGGTTCATGAGGCGCTCAGTGGTCGCTACTTCACGGAAGGAAAGCTCCGGGTTGGTGTGCACTTCGCGGCGGAACTGCACGAGGGTACCCATCATGCGCTCCACCCAGTCGTCGAAGACGGGGGTGGACAAATCGTAGCGAGAATTAGCGAAAACCATACACAGTAGAATAACGCCGCCCGCCGAGGTTTACCTACCCGCTGCCCCTTTCTGACAGCCCTCGAGAATATCTATGACTTTATGACAGATTGTGAAGAGTACTCCTGCCCGCCGAAGCCCCGTTCAATGCTCTGCCCCGCGATTTGAAGCCGGTCCTTTTCTGTCAAACAATTCAAGCCGCCACCCGGTGTGGGTGACGGCTTGAATCGTCAATGCTGTATCAGCTGATACCGCGTACTCAGATTAGAGCGAGCGGCTCAGGATTGCCTGCTTCACCTCGGCAATAGCCTTGGTGATCTGGATGCCACGGGGGCAAGCCTCGGTGCAGTTGAAGGTGGTACGGCAACGCCATACGCCTTCCTTGTCGTTGAGGATCTCCAGACGCAGGTCGCCTGCATCATCGCGCGAGTCGAAGATGAAGCGGTGTGCGTTCACGATAGCGGAGGGGCCGAAGTACTGACCGTCGGTCCAGAAGACCGGGCAGGACGAGGTACATGCTGCACAGAGGATGCACTTGGTGGTGTCATCGAAACGTGCACGGTCCTCAATGGTCTGCAGGCGCTCACGCTCAGGCTCGTTCGAGTCGTTGATGAAGAACGGCATGATTTCGCGGTATGCCTGGAAGAAGGGCTCCATGTCAACGATGAGGTCCTTCTCGCAGGGCAGACCCTTGATGGGCTCAACGGTAATCGGCTTGGACAGGTCAAGGTCCTTCAGCAGGGTCTTGCAAGCCAGGCGGTTACGGCCGTTGATGCGCATCGCGTCCGAACCGCAGATGCCGTGTGCACAGGAGCGGCGGAAGGAGACGGAGCCGTCTACTTCCCACTTAATCTTGTGCAGAGCATCCAGCACGCGGTCGGTGCGGTACATGGTCAGCGGGAATTCATCCCAGTACGCCTCGGAGGAAACTTCCGGGTTGTAGCGACGAATCTTGATGACCACATCGTACGTGGGGATGGAGTCGGAGTCGCCGCCGGTCATACCCTCAAACAGCTTGACGGATTCCGGTTCGGGGAGTTCGTTTTCAGCCATTTTAGTACTTACGCTCCTTCGGCTCGTAGCGGGTGTAGACAACGGGCTTGGTTTCGAATCGCAGGCCCTTGACACCCTCAAACTCGGATTCGGGGTCGAGGTAGACCATCGAGTGCTTCATGAAGTTGACATCGTCACGCTTGGGGAAGTCCTCGCGGTAGTGACCACCACGGGATTCCTTACGGTGCAGCGCGCCAACGGACATGACCTTTGCCAGCTCAATCAGGAAGCCAAGCTCAACAGCCTCAAGCAGGTCGAGGTTGAAGCGCTTGCCCTTGTCCTGGATGGAGATGTTCTTGTAACGCTCTTCCAATTCAGCGATGGTTGCCAGTGCTGCGCGGATGGTCTCGTCGGTACGGAACACCTGCATGTCAGCTT
>ERZ1674167.71-NODE-71-length-23361-cov-25.975672_pt1 | contig 23361 bp, 19 predicted proteins | sample MGYA00581301_ERZ1674167 | MGnify/ENA primary metagenome ERZ1674167 (study PRJEB41354, sample SAMEA4873301) | human saliva metagenome | biome: human-associated habitat [ENVO:00009003]; feature: mouth environment [ENVO:08000002]; material: saliva material...
AACAATTTATAACCTCATAGTATGGCTGTTTGTGTGTACCCTATGGAAGATCGGCGAGGGAAACATGAATTGTTTTGCTTGTCAGACAAGGAAGTCTTTTTGCTTTCAGAAGAGTGTCTTTACCCCTTATTTGGATGCCGAATTGACGATTATGGTAAAACGTTTTTGTTTCCATGCCATATCCTAGCAATGCAGGATTTTCTCACTCAAAGGATAATAGACAAAGAGAAAGCATACTGTTATGACAGAGATTATGCGACCCTTCTTTCTTTGTGGAAAAGGTTCGCAAATATTTCCTCGGACATGAGTCTTTTTCTTCTTGGAGACTAAATTAGGCTATATGTTACCTATTCTCTTGAATGTACTTTTGGAATTTCTATGTATTGGACTACTTGAGAATACGAGAACCGGGAATATTCCGCCTCGTTGGTGGAATGTCGGGATTTTTCAGTATGTCAAAGAGCGTGTGCGCTGATTGTGAGGACGATAGTTCAACTGTTTTGCGCTATATGGACGCCGCAATGCGGCGGGAAAATGGGAAAGTTGTGTTTGTTCAAGTGCAAAGATAAATCTTTTATTTCGAATTGACGATGTTTTTGCGAAATAAATTGCAGTTTTTTTCGCGTTGTGGTGATGGGGGATAAAAACAAGTGGACTTTCTTTCGAATGCTCTCTTGTTTTGTGTCTTTCTCGGCTTCTTTTGTTGGAAAGCCGCGCGTCTTTTTCTTCTCGCTCCGTCGGCGGTTGCCCCTCGCGTGTGTAGGTGCGCCTAAACGGACACGCACCTGCGCATCGCGCACTCACCGCAGTTCGCATTTCTTGCCTTCACCCTTCACCTTCACCCGCAATGTGTTGAAAATGGGAGAGATACGGGTGAACTTTCGGGTGATTTTAACACTTCACCGGTGAAGGAAAATGCCCCCTTGCCTTCACCTGTAAAGTTTTGTTTGTCAGTGTTTTGTGCCTTTTGGGTGAAGAGGTGAAGGCAAAAAACGAAAAACGGCGGACGCGCGCCTACGCGTGCGCGTTGGTCGGCGCAGGGCTCACAATCGGGGTGGGGAGGGCGGTGAGCTGTGGCGCGGCAGAGAAAGACCAATGAGTGGGCAACACCGGCGCGTCTTTTTGTCCTTGGTTTTGGGGGCGGCGTGGCGTTTCGCTCATCGATAACTCTTTTTAGACGCCACCGCGTGTGGGAAATTTGTATTTTTGCCGTGGGGCGTAGGGGCTTAGGGCGCGTGGTTCGCCATTATGCCCGACCCACCGTTGCCCCCGGCACATCAAAACAAAACAAGACACATGAAAAAAAACACCCGTTCCATTCACTGCGCCTATCCGCGCCGCGATGCTTACGACGCCTTGAGTATGCCCGTCTATGAAAGTGTGGCGTATGAATTCGAAGATGCGGCGACCATGGCCGATGTCTTTTGCGAACGCATCACGGCCCCCGACTATTCGCGCGTGGCCAATCCCACCGTCACCCACTTCGAAGACCGCGTGGCGGCCATCACCGGGGCGCGCCGCGTCGTGGCCTTCAATTCGGGTATGGCGGCCATCAGCTCCGCCCTCCTTTCGCTCACTGCGGCCGGTGCCAATGTGGTCACCTCGCGCCACCTTTTCGGCAATACCTATGCGCTGCTCACCGAAACCCTCTCGCGCTTTGGGGTCGAAGTGCGCCTTTGCGACCTCACGCGTCCCGAACAACTCGAAACGGTCCTCGATGAGCACACGGCCTGTCTCTTCTTCGAAATCCTCACCAATCCGCAGCTGGAAGTGGCCGACGTGGGTGCACTGGGCGCGGTGGCGCACCGCCGCGGGGTACCGTTGGTGGCCGACACGACGATGATCCCTTTCACGGAGTTCGACGGGCAGGCACTGGGCATCGATGTGGAAGTGGTGTCGAGCACCAAATATGTGAGCGGGGGCGCCACCTCGTTGGGCGGCGTGGTCATCGACTATGGGCATTTTCCGACGTTCACCGAGCGCATCACCCACGAAGCGCTTTTCAATTTGGGAGCCTACATGACACCGCAGGTGGCGCACCTGCAAACCCTCGGACTCGAAACACTCGAAGTGCGCTATCGTCGGCAAGCCGACACGGCCTTGGCTTTGGCACAGTGGTTTGCGGAGCGTTCGGAGGTGGAGCGCGTCACTTATGCCGGTTTGCCCTCGCATCCTGCCCATACCCTCTTTGCACGGCAATACGGCGGGACGTTCGGCGCGATGCTCACCCTCGATTTCGCCGATCGCGCCACGGCCTTTCGCTTCCTCGACGCCCTGCGCTTGGTGCATCGCGCCACCAATCTCTTCGACAATCGCACCTTGGCCATCCATCCGGCGAGCACCATCTTCGGTCTCTTCACCCCCGAGCAGCGCGCCGCCATGCAGGTACGTGAAACGACCGTGCGCCTCAGCATCGGTTTGGAAGACGCCGACGATCTGCGCGAGGATTTCGCCCAAGCGCTTGCGGCTGCCGTGTCGGTTGCGGCTCAAGCCTGATCGATCGGTTCCGCTCCTTGCTTTTTTAATGGACTCCTAACGATTTTTTCCTACCATGTCTTCCTATCATTTCGACACGCACATTGACCGTACCGGTACGGGCGCGCTCAAAATAGACGCTCTCGGCCCGCGTTGGGGACGCACCGACTTGCTCCCGCTTTGGGTGGCCGATATGGATTTTCCCACCCCCGATTTCATTCTCGATGCCCTGCGCGATCGTTTGGCGCATCCCATTCTGGGCTACACGGCCGAACCGGCCGACTACCGTCCCGCCATTGTTGACTGGATGGCCGGGCACCACGATTGGCGCATTGCGCCGGAGTGGATCAGTTTCGTGCCCGGTGTGGTGAAAGGCATTGCTTTTGTGCTGGATGCCTTCACGCAGCCCGGCGATAAAATCCTCATCCAACCGCCGGTCTATCATTTATTTCGCCTGACGATCGAGCGCACCGGCCGAACGGTGGTGGACAACCCGCTGCGCATGCGCGAGGACGGGCAGTATGAAATGGACTTTGACCAACTGGCTGCGGTGGCCGAGGGGTGTAAGGTGCTCGTCTTGTGCAACCCTCACAACCCGGGAGGACGCTGTTGGGATCGGGCTACACTCGCCCGTTTGGCCGAGTTCTGTGCGGAGCGCAAGATCTTGGTGGTGAGCGATGAGATTCACGCCGACATGGCCTTGTTCGGCGCGCGGCATTGTCCCTTTGCCGAGGTTTCTGCCTGTGCGGCGGCCAACAGTATCACGCTCGGTGCGCCGACGAAGACGTTCAATCTCGCCGGGGTGGTGAGTTCCTATGCCATTGTGCCCGACGAGGGGTTGCGCCAACGGTTTTTCGACTGGTTGCAGGCGCGTGAGTTGAACGAGCCCACCGTTTTCGCACCGATTGCCACGGTGGCGGCTTTTCGTCACGGCGAAAAGTGGCGCCGCGAGATGTTGGCTTATGTGGAAGACAACATTCGTTTCGTTGAGGCCTACTGTCGTGAGCATCTCTCGGCGGTGCGCCCCATTCGTCCTGAAGCCAGTTTCTTGGTGTGGCTCGATTGTCGCGAATTGGGCTTGGCACACGACGACCTGCTCGATTTGTTTGTGGACAAGGCGCGCCTTGCGCTCAACGACGGCGAGATGTTCGGCACGGGCGGTGCCGGTTTCATGCGGCTGAACGTCGGCACGCCTCGTGCCGTGCTGGAACAGGCGATGCAGCGATTGGTAGCAGCCGTCGCGCCACTTTGACTTTCGCCTTCAGGCAAAACGCCCCGAGCAACTGAACAGCTGCTCGGGGCGTATTTTTGGGGGAAGAGAAAGGGGAGTCGTCAGAACGAGATGTCCAGACCGGCGTCGACGACATTGTAGTCCTTCCGTATTTTGACAATCGGGGCGGTGTCGTAGATCAGGCGGTAGGTGCCTCTGATGCCGATGGTGGGCGTGATGTTGTACTTGAGATCGACGGCGGCGCCGAAGCGGGCTTTCTTCAAGTAGGTGTCGGGCGTGGCTTGATGTATGGCTGTGGTGGTGAGTTCCCATTGGTCGCCGATCTTGTGTCGCACACTGAGTGAGAGATGGCTCTTGATGCGGTTGCTAAGGACGTAGGTCTTGGCATCGGGAGCCGTTTCGGGCTGCTCCCACTCTTCGTGTTCGTAGAATAAACCGGCGGTGGCCCAAAGGAGGGTGGAGCGGGTGTTGACCAATCGGTAGCGCGACTGAAGTCCCGAAGAGAACTTGAACGCCATGCCTCTGCTGGCTGCCCACTGCGATTCGGCGTAAGGATAGATTTCAAAGGAGCGATCCAGTAAATAGCGAAATTCGCCGTGTAGATAGCCTCCGCTCAGGGCCACATTCTTGCCGTATGAGGAGAACTCAAACTTATTGAGGATGTTGACCACGCGGCTGCGGTGGATGAGGATGTTGAGGTTTGCACTGTTCTTGAACGTGAGCACATTTTCCTTCTCGGTTTGGAAGTTGAGCGAGGGGGTGATCATGCCTTGTAGCGTCTTCGTGCTGTCGAGGCTCATCGTCATGTTTTCCGAAAAAAGCATCTGGGCATAGAGCGTTGTCGGAGCCAGTAAGAGCAGGAAGAGGTAGAGAAGTCGTTTCATTGATTCTGTTTAGTTCGTGATGGGTTGTTTCCGGTGCAAAAATAAGCACTTTAAGATGAATTTTGTCGTCGTCGCTTGAAAAAAGTTGTGTTGATATTTGGTTTATGTCGTAAACCTAATTACATTTGCACTCAGAAGGTGGGAAAGTTCGCGATAATCCCATTTTTATTTCGTTGTATAGTTTATATTGTAAACCATTTGTCGATTCGTTCTCCGCAACATCAAACAAGCGCAAGACGCGATTTGGCAAAACATAAAAAACAACTCCATGAAAAATGAACAACCCATGACCGGACGAGAGAGTTTGGAACTCATCTCTGCCATGATTGTCGACACGCGTCGGCGCTATCACTTTGAGGATGGTCGCCTCCATCTGTTTTGGGGTTACCTCGACATTGCCGTTGCCCTGCTGGTGTGGGGCGTGGCCTATTTCACACAAAGCGTTTGGGCCAACTTGTTGTGGTGGCTCATCCCCGTGGTGGGCATCCCCGTGAGCCGCTTGCTCTCGCGGAAAAGCGGATCTAAAGGGTACGCGCTCAGCTATACCGACCGCATGATTTCGAGCATGTGGCGCTATGTGGGCTTCCTCTCCTTCGCCTTTGCGCTCATTTGTCTGTTTTTCTCCTTCGGAGGTCATCCGCAAGTGTGGATGCTGATGTTCTTTTACAGTTTCTTGGTGGTGGGCATGGGCACTGCCGTGGTCGGTTTGCTGCTCGATTACCGGTCGATGCTCTACGGCAGCGGCTTTTCCATTTTGGCCGGTGCCTTTGTCCTCACGGCGACCATCGCCGAGAGTCCGTTGCTCGAGGTGTGGGCGATGCCGCTGTTCATTGCGAGTCATGCGGCGATGTTTGTGATTCCCGGTCACCTCATTTATGCCGAAACCCGGCGCCGTGCACATAACCCTAATCCAACGACTGCCGATGCCTAATCCACTGCCTGATCTCGATCCTTTGCTCCACTCTCGGTTGCGGCTGGCGGTGGTGTCGGTGCTCATGAACGTGGAGGAGGCCGATTTCACCTTCCTCCGTGAGCGCACCGCTGCCACGGCGGGCAACCTGAGTGTGCAGCTCGACAAGTTGGCGACGGCCGGTTACATAGAGGTGCTCAAACTCCAATCGGCCAAACGCCCTCGCACCCTTTGTCGCATGACGCCCCGCGGCCGCGCGGCTTTCGAAGCCTATGTGGAGGCGCTCCGTCAGTTTGTGCCTTTCGATTGAGAGGGTGCGGAGAGAACTACGCTTTGTCGACTGACGGCTCGAATGAAGCACCTGCCTTTGTGCACGCTTTCGGCGGAATGCCGACAGCAAAAAGAATGCGCGACGACTCAAGGAGAGCCGTCGCGCATGGTGCTTGAAATATTCGCTGCGTGTTGTCGAAAACTACCGCGTGCTGTTGTCGGAGAACAGATTTTATGCGTTGAGCGGGGAGGGGGGAGCGTGGTCGCCTCCACATTCGTGTACTGACGTGAGCAGCGCGGTCGGCAACCTATGTGGGGAAGTGGAGTGGAAGAGGGTGTAGTCAGACGAAACGGATGTAGCCTTCTTTGCGCGGTGGGGTGTGCGAGGGGAAGTGTTCGGCGTGGCCGACCACACAAAGGCCGATGCCTTCGACGTCGGCGTCGATGCCCCATTGGGCGAGGAGGGCTTTCCCCTCGGGGCGGTCGAACATCTCGTGGGCACGGTGGATCCAGCACGCACCCCAACCGAGGGCGTGGGCGGCGTTGAGGAGATTGCCCATCACGAGCGAACCGTCGTAGAGATAGGTGGGTTGGGCGCGATCGGCCAGGACCACCATGACAACAGGGGCGCCGTAAAAGGGATCGCCGTCGCGACCGAGGATTTCGGCGTTGAGGCGCGAGAGTTCGTCGCGCACTGCGCGGTCGGTGACGACAACAATGAAGGGCGACTGGCGGCCGCGGCCTGTCGGGGCGTTGGCGCCGGCGTCGGCAATGCGTTGCAGATCGGCAACGGAGGGAAGGGAGTCGGGCGCAAAACGCTTGACGCTGCGCCGGGTGAGTAGCATGTCGAGAGCTTCCATGAGCGAAGAATGAGGGTTTTCTGTGTGCCGGCGCGAGCAAGGGAGGAGAGTTGGCGGAAGTGGAGCGCGCCCGCGTCGAGAAAACGGGGTGAAACAATGAACGAGATGTGGCGCAAAACTACGATTTTTTGTGTGAACAGGCGCAATGGGCGCGCCGCATTTGCAAAAATAATTGTATCTTTGCTCCAAACCTACAACCAGTATGTCAGACTACATTGTTTCGGCCCGCAAATATCGCCCCACGAGTTTCGACTCGGTGGTGGGACAGAAGGCCCTGACCACTACACTCAAAAACGCCATTGCCGGCGGAAAATTGGCGCACGCCTATCTGTTTTGCGGCCCTCGTGGGGTGGGTAAAACGACTTCGGCGCGCATTTTTGCCAAGACGATTAACTGCCTTACGCCCACTTCGACGGGAGAGGCTTGTGACAGCTGCGAAAGTTGTGTGGCGTTCAACGAAGGACGCTCGTACAACATTCATGAGCTGGACGCGGCGTCGAACAACTCGGTCGACGACATCCGCGAACTCATCGAGCAGGTGCAGATCCCGCCGCAGGTGGGGCGCTACAAGGTGTTTATCATCGACGAGGTGCACATGCTCTCGCAAGCGGCCTTCAACGCGTTTCTCAAAACGCTCGAGGAGCCGCCCGCACATGCCATCTTTATCTTGGCGACCACCGAGAAACACAAGATTCTTCCCACCATTCTGTCGCGTTGTCAGATCTATGACTTCAACCGCATGGAAGTGCCCGAAACGGTGGCGCACCTCAAGCACGTGGCGGAGAGCGAGGGGATAAAATATGAAGAGGAGGCGCTCAATGTCATCGCGCGAAAAGCCGACGGCGGTATGCGCGATGCGCTTTCGATCTTCGATCAGGTGGCTTCGTTTACGAACGGAAATATCACCTACGCCCAGACGATTGAGAACCTCAATGTGCTGGACTATGATTACTATTTCGACGTGACCGACCGCATCTTGGCCATCGATATTCCGCAGGTGATGCTCACGCTCGACGGGGTGCTGAGCAAAGGTTTCGAGGCGGGGCATTTCATCGGTGGTTTGGCGGGGCACTTCCGCGACCTGTTGGTGAGCCGTGACGCGCAAACACTCCCCCTCCTCGAGGTGGCGGAGAGTGTAAGGGCGCGCTATGCCGAACAGGCGGCACGTTGCACGCCGCGCTTCCTTTATGCCGCGCTGAAATTGTGCAACGATTGTGACATCAACTACCGCACCGCGCCCAACAAGCGCTTGTTGGTGGAACTGACACTGATCCAAGTGGCACAACTCTTGCAACAAGAGGACGTGCCCCCTTCCGGGCGTCGCCCTACGCTGCGACTTCTCCCCATCTTTAAGCCGGCAGCGGTCCAGGTACCGACGGCCGGTGCGCCTCTTCAGAAAACGAGTGCGCCTCCCTCAGCGAATGCCGCGGCAGTTCACCCGGCAATGACCCCTCCGACGACGCCGGCTCCTGCAGCGCCGCGACAAACACCCACGCCGCGCACGGCTCATCAGCAGTTGGCGACGACGAAACTCCAAACCATTTCGCTCACTCGACGACCACAGCCGACCGACGGCACGGAATTGCCCGCTGCTGCGCCGGAAACGGCCGGCGGACAGCCGACAACAGTGACGCGCAACGAGCCATTCAACGTAGAAGCGCTGGAATACCAGTGGATGCGCTTCGCCAACGAACTCCCCCCGGTGCAACTGGCCGATGCCGGTCGCTTGAAAATGATTCGGCCGCAGTTGGTAGATGCTCAACGTGTGGTGGGCGTGGTGGAAAATGAGGCGGCCGCGGCGCATCTGAACAAAATCTTGCCGGCGATGACGGCTTTCCTTCGTCGCGAACTGCGCAACGACAATGTGGTGGTGACTTTTGTGGTGAGTACGGCTACTCCCGAGAAGAAGCGCGTGTATTCGCCGCGCGACATTTTCCGCCAGATGGTCGAAAACAACGAGGCGTTCCAGCGTTTGGCGGTGGAACTCCAACTCGAATTACATTGATCCACACGGATCATGCTCGATAGTTCATTCTAAAATACTCATTATATATTATACCTTCTGACATGGCAGACAAAAAGAATCGCTATATCACCGTGGCTTACAAACTCTATTCGGACAACGAACAGGGTATCCACGAGATTTTTGAGGAAGCTCCCGAAGCACATCCTTTCCAATTCATCACCGGTCTTTCGGCCGCCCTCCCCGCTTTTGAAGCGCAGGTGGCTGATCTCAACGAAGGCGACAGTTTCGACTTCACGCTGAGCGTGGAAGAGGCTTTCGGCCCCTATGAGGAAGAACACGTGATCGAGGTACCGAAAGAGATGTTCCACGTGGACGGACGTTTCGACAAAACGCAAATTTATCCCGGCGCCATTTTGCCCCTCGTGAACGAGGAGGGAATGCGCTTCGAGGGATTGGTGCTCGATGTGAAGGAAAGCACCGTTAAACTCGATTTGAATCACCCCTTGGCCGGTCGCGACTTGCACTATGTGGGTAAGGTAGTGACAGCCCGCGACGCGACGCCCGAAGAAATTCAGGGTATGATCAACATGATGTCGGGCGAAGGTTGCGGTTGTGGTCACGACCACGGCGACGACCACGAATGCTGCGGTGGACACGGCCATCATCACCATGGCGACGACCACGAGTGCTGCGGCGGTCACGGTCATCATCACCATGGCGACGACCACGAATGCTGCGGCGGACACGGACACCATCACCACGATCATGGTCACGGCGAAGGCGGTTGCGCTTGCGGCGGTCGCTGAGGACTGTCAGAAATACAGCTCTTTTCGTGTAGATCGGCGGCGCGCCTGCGATGAAAATATCGTGGCAAGCCCGAATCTGTTTTCGTCCAACTCTGCAGGAGTTGTCAAGATGCGTTCAGCTGTTGGCAACGGCCTATAGAGAAAAGACGTCAAACTTGATGAACGAGAGGAGTCTGCGCAAAATATATGAGAGCTTTCGCACCAAAAGGGCGAAGGCTCTCATCGTTTATGATCAGCAAAAAAAGAAGTTTATGAATACGTTTGGTCATTATTTTCGACTGACGACCTTCGGCGAGAGCCACGGTACAGCCGTGGGCGGCGTGATCGACGGCATGCCTCCCGGTGTGGAGGTGGATGTGGACTACATTCAGCGCGAATTGGATCGTCGTCGACCCGGGCAGAGCCGGATCACGACCCCGCGCAGCGAAGGCGACCGCGTAGAGTTGCTTTCGGGCGTGTTTGAAGGGCGTACAACCGGTTGTCCCATTGGATTTGTGGTGCGCAACGAGCAACAACATTCCGCAGACTACGATAATTTGCGCGATGTGTTTCGTCCGTCGCATGCCGATTTCACCTATCAAATGAAATATGGGGTGCGCGACCACCGCGGAGGTGGCCGAAGTTCGGCACGCGAAACCATTAGTCGTGTGGTGGGAGGCGCCTTTGCGAAACTCCTCTTGGCCGATTTGGGCGTGGACATCAAGGCTTGGACGCGACAAGTGGGGAATGTGGTGCTCGATCGAGATTATCGCGAATTACGCCTCGATCAGATTGAAGCGAACGCCGTGCGCTGTCCCGATGTCGAAGTGGCGGCAGAAATGGAGCGTTTGATCTTGGAAGTACGTGCCGAGGGTGACACCATCGGTGGAGTGGTGGAATGCGTGGTGCGCGGTTGTCCGCCGGGGTGGGGCGCGCCCGTCTTTGACAAACTCCACGCGCAGTTGGGCGCGGCGATGTTGGGCATCAATGCGGCCAAGGGCTTCGAATATGGAGCGGGATTTGCCGGTTGCGCCCTGAGAGGATCGCAACTCAACGATATATTTGTTCCCGGATTCGCCACGGCGACCAACCACAGCGGCGGTATTCAAGGCGGCATCTCCAACGGCCAAGACATTGTTTTCCGAGTGGCTTTCAAACCCGTGGCGACCCTCCTGCGCGACCAGCAAACGATAACCAAGGCCGGAGAATCGACGGTGGTGCATGCCAAAGGCCGCCACGATCCTTGTGTGTTGCCGCGCGCCGTGCCGATTGTCGAGGCGATGGCTGCCATGGTATTGGCCGATGCCTATTTGCAGCAGCGTACTGTCGCATCGGAGATCGACTAACCGTTCTTGTGTAACTCAACAGACGATGGATTTTTCAGCAAGCGCGCTTTGTTTGTCAGACGATTGCCACTTATTTCTCGATGGATTGCCCTCTTTTCTCGGCAGATCCCTGTATTGAGCGCGAATTATTGTCGCGAAATGAGGCAGCTCGGAGCATCTTGTACTGTTTTTCGGCCTTTTTTTGTGTTGTACGGCAACTTTTGAGTTAAAATAGGGCGCGAATGGAGGTTTTTATTGTCTTTTGCTTGCTGTATGTTTGCAAAAGGTCTATATTTGCACTATGTAGTTGTCGCGATGATAACGAGAAAATAGTTTAGTTAAGTCTAGTTTAGTTTTTGTGTTGGTTAATGGGGCACCGTAATGACGGATGTCCCATTAATTTTTGTGTGGAACGCCGTAGACTCCGGGAAGTGCACGGTGGTTTCACGTCATAGACTTAAAGAACTCGTTTATGCCCATTTTCTTGTTGCGTAGCCGTTTTTCTCGTCCGGCCACGTTGCTCCCCGTCTTAGTAGAAAAAGTCCGCCACAAGCGGTAAATGGTCACTGATTCCACCATGATAGAAAGGACCGAGGTAACTGCGGAAAGGTTTCGTGAGCGTGCCGCGTCCCAAGGGCTCCAACAAAGGTGGGAAAGCGAGGAGGAAAACAGACCGTATGGACGTGTGGAAAGGCATTTCCGAGGAGAGTAGTGCCGGCGAAACGAGCATTTGATCGATCCGACTCCATTCACCGCGAAAATAATACGTGCCGGCGATGTCTTCGTGCCCCTCAGCCGGCAGCGGTGTGGCATGTGGAGTGAGCGCAATGAAGGTGGGCGAAAGCACTTCGTGGATAGAACGATTTTGCGGTTCGTCGTTGAAGTCGCCCATGGCCAGTAGCAGCGGACGATGACGCAGATGCGCGATGCTGTCGGCCATTTCACGCAGCAGCTGTGCTGCGCGCAACCGATAAGGCTCGGAGGCCGCAGCCCCTCCGCGACGCGACGTGAAATGCACGACAAAAACATCGAGGGTGTCGCCGTGAGGCAACCGTCCTGCCACGTGCAGCAGGTCGCGCGTCGGACGTTCTCGCGCAGCGTCGTAGGGCACGCGGCGCGTTTCGCTATGCAAATACGCAAAAGTCTCGGGCTGATAAAGGAGAGCGACGTCGATGCCGCGCCGATCTGCGCTGTGCGTGACCACGTAGTGGTAGCCGAGGCGCGCAAGCCGGGTACGGTGGCAGAGAAAATGCACCACACTGTCATTTTCCACCTCACAAAGCGCCACCAAGTCCACCGGTTGCAGTCCGCCGGCGGCAAGAATCGTTTTGGCGAGCGATGCTTGTTTGTGGAGGTAGCGCGGTGTGTTCCAGCGTCGTTCGGCAGTGGGGAGAAATTCCTCATCGGCGAAGCCCTCATCGTGCAGCGTGTCGTAGAGGTTTTCGACGTTCCACTCCATCGCGCGAAATCGCACGGCGTGCTTTTGTGGAGTGTGGAAAAGCCCCGTCTGCCGTTGTGCAAAGCTGGAGAGCACACCGCAACACGATAAGAGACAAAGGAAAATGCCGAGTAGAAAAGCACGAAATAGCAGCAAGGAACCGGCAAAATGAAGGCGTATTTGGTGTTTCATGGGACAGAAAAAAGAGCAACGCCAACCACTCATCGGCGGAACGAGATGCGCCGGGGAATCATTCGTGGTGATAAGGTTCGCCGCGGAGGATCGTCATAGCGCGATACAGTTGCTCGGTGAAAAACAGGCGCACCATTTGGTGGGAAAAGGTGAGGCGCGAGAGCGAAATTTTGCCGTTGGCGCGCGCATAGACGGCCGGAGAGAACCCATAGGGGCCGCCGACGACGAAAACCAAGCGGCGCGCGCCGCTGCTGTGCTGACGATCGAGGAAAGCGGCGAACTCTATGGAGCGAAACTCGCGCCCACCTTCGTCGAGTAGCCAAACGGCATCACCGTCTTTCATCGAGCGCAAGAGCAATTCGCCCTCGCGTTCTTTCTGTTGTTCGAAAGAGAGTGATTTCGCATTCTTCAATTCGGGAATCACTTCGAGCTCAAACGGCATATAGTGTTTAATCCGGCCGGTGTAATCGTCGATGAGGGTCGAAAGATGCTTGTCGACGGTGCGACCGACGACCAAAAGGAGCAATTTCATAGGGAGAAGAGAGTTTTTTCGATGAGTGGGTAGAGAGGGTAACAGCCGTGATGCAGCACAATTCGAAGCCCTTGGCAATCAAGGCACAGCCTAAGCGTTCAACAGAAGCAAGCTCATTCGAAACAGAAAACCCTTCTGCTCGAAATGCGAACGAGTTCGAGCAGAAGGGCGGTTGCGCGATTGCGCCGGGCGAAGAGGGCGAGTTGTCGGGCTTCGGTGCCGTGAACTGTTGAGTACACACCACCGATACCGACGAACGCAATTTATTCTTCGGTCTTTTTCCGACGCGTGGTGCGGCGCTTGGGCTTTTCTTCGGCGGGAGCCTCGATTTTCACACCGGCCAATTCGGGGTCGATCATGATGCGACCGCAGTATTCGCAGACGATGATCTTCTTGCGCATGCGGATGTCGAGCTGACGCTGGGGCGGAATCTTGTTGAAGCAACCACCGCAGGCATCACGCTGCACATAGACGATGCCCAAACCGTTGCGCGAACTCTTGCGGATGCGTTTGAAAGCCGTGAGCAAGCGCGGTTCGATGTTCGTTTCGAGCGACTTCGCTTTTTCGCGGAGCTTTTCTTCCTCTGCCTTCGTTTCCGACACAATTTCGTCGAGCTCCGTGCGCTTCAAATCGAGGTCTTGTTGACGGATGTGGAGCGTTTCGTTGCCGCGGTTCAGGTCGCCCTGCTTGAGTTCGATGAGGCGTTCGGCCTCGCGAATCTTCTTTTTCAACAGTTCGATCTCCAAGCCTTGGAATTCGATCTCCTTCGTGAGGTTATCGTATTCGCGGTTGTTGCTCACATTGTCGAGTTGCTTCTCGTAGCGCGTCACCATTTCCTGAGCGGTGCTGATGTCTTCGTGCTTGCGAGCGATGTCCGCCTTGATCGTCTCGATTTCTTCTTCGTACTTCTTGAGACGGTGGGTCAGTCCTTCGATCTCGTCTTCCAAATCTTGCACTTCGAGCGGAAGTTCGCCGCGCAAGGTCTTGATCTTGTCGATTTCCGAAAGTTTAGTCTGCAGTTGGTAGAGGTTTTTCAACTTCTGTTCCACAGACAAATCGGCGGGATTTTCTTTTTTGCTTGCCATATATATAGTGGAGTTTAATCGTTGGGAGGCGCCTCGCCCGTTTTCCGTTGTCGTCGGAGCGAGCAAAAAGGGGAGGGGCGGTGTGTCGTGTTTAGAGACAATGGATCGGGTTGGTGCAAATGGTCGTTTGCGCCGTGGGTAAATCCGGAAAATTGTCGCGAAGGAGGCGTTCGAGTAAATCAATCGTGAAGCGTTCGCTCTGATAGTGCCCCAAAGCCGCGAGCCACAGTTCGTTTTCGTGCCCGAAAAAGTGGTGATAGCCGATCTCGCCCGTGAGATAGAGGTCAGCGCCCACTTCGGCTGCTCGGTCGATGAGAAATTCGCCCGCGCCGCCGCAGAGCGCAATGCGCTGAATCTGACGTTTCGGTCCCGGCGTGTAGAGGAGCGCGTCGACGCCAAATTGTTGCTTCACCGTAGCCAACCAGTGTTGAGCATCAACGGGTTGCGGGAGTTCGCCGACCAGTCCGCTACCCGCATTCTTGCCCGGGATGGGCGAAAGCCAGTCGAGTTTTTGGAGTCCGAGTCGCGCTGCGATTTCGAAATTCACTCCGCCGCGCGCATTGTCGAGGTTGGTGTGCGCCGCATAGATTGCGATGTCGCGTTGCACGGCCATGCGGATGCAACGTTGCACCTGCGTGCTGTCGCTCACGCACTTCACGCCGCGAAACAGCAGCGGGTGGTGCGCCACGATGAGGTTAAAGCCTAAGCGAGAAGCCTCTTCGATCACGGCTTCCGTCACGTCTAAACACAATAATGCCCCTGAACACTCGTTCCCTGTTATTCCTATCTGCAAGCCGGCATTGTCGTAGCCTTCCTGCAGGGGCAGCGGAGCGAAATTTTCAAGGGCGCGTGCGATTTCTTGAATCTGCATAAGCTGGTGCGCTATAAATGGACACGGCGGAAATGCCGAATCGCACAGGCAAAAATACAACTTTCTCCCGGAAAAAACAAATTCCTCCGCTGATTCTCAACGAACTGAGGGCAAGAACGCAACGATGTGGGAAGAAAAAGGGTGATTTCCCGCAAAGGAAATCACCCCATCTATTGGATTGTAGACGCAGCAGCCGGTACGAAAGCACCGAGCCCCGTCGAAGCATCAAGGCAGCACAACGCGCTTGCCGTCGCGGATGTAGACCCCATGAGGGGCAGCATCGTTGGCGCGGCGTCCCGAAAGGTCGTAAAGTGCGTTGGCTTGAGAAGCGACAGAAGTGCGAGCCTGCGAAACGCCGGTGCCCTTCAACGTCAGTCTGAATACCGCGGTGGCGTGCGAGCGTACGGTGGTCGTGAAGCCAGTTTCCACCTCGTTCTCCAAAGTCTTTTGGGCTTGGCAATCGCGCGCCTGATAGTGTCCTTTGACGTTGAGCGCAGAGAACTTCGCGAAGTCAAACTTCACCTGCTGTTGCGTGGCACCCACGTTGGTAGCTGAAATTGCCACATCGCCGTTTTCCAAATCCTTCATGAAGTAGTAGATGTTACCTTCCTGACCGACGAATTCGGCTTGTTGTCCCATCGCATCTTGGTCGATGGCAATGAGATCGGCGTTGGTAATGATGGCTTTGTCATCGGCAGAGAGGGGCTTCGTCAAGTCGAAAGACAGGGTGAGCGGTGAAGACCACATGCACCACAATGCGAATTGCGTGCGATATTCGTCTTGCGTCATGCCCGGGCCGGTGAGGCAAAGGTCAGAGCTGGATTTACCCGTACCGTGGATCGCTACGCACATCATGTCGGCATCGTTGAAGCGGTTCACGCCCGAGTAAGCCCAAAGGTCTTTCATCGCGGCAATGCTTTGGATCACACCGATACCGCCGCCTTTTCCTTGCCAGCAGTCGCGTGTGTCGTAGGTGGCGCGCCAAGTAGTGGCACCCGTCGTCGAACCCCATTTCCAAGGTTCGCGCACACCCCACTCGCACATATAGAAGAGGATGTCGCGACCCGAAGCTTTGAGAGCATCGCCCATCGCTTTGTAGCGTTGTTGAGCCGAAATGGCATCGCCGGGAGCACCGCAATAGTCATATTTCAAGAGGTCTACACCCCATTTGGCGTACTGCTTGGCATCGATCGTTTCGTAGCCATACGAACCGTAGGCGCCGGCGCACGTTTTGGGAGCTGCATCCGAATAGATACCGAACTTCAGCCCCTTGTCGTGCACATATTTTACGGTAGCCCCCATTCCGATAGGGAATTTCGCAGGATCTTCCTTCGGGGTTCCGTCGCTGTTGCGTTGGGGAGCGTGCCAAAGGTCGTCGATGATGATGAAGTCGTAGCCCGCATCGTGCAGTCCCAAATTCACCATGTTGTCAGCCACAGTTTTCACCACTTGGGTCGAAATCTTGTCCTGTACCACATTCCAAGAAATCCAGCCCATCATCGGTTTGGGCTGTACCAAATTTCCGCTCACCGTCACTGAAGCGGGGAAAGTCTGCGTATTTCCATCGGTAGTCACCAAAATCTTGTATTCGTAGCGGCCTTCGGTGCTGATTTTACCTTCTACAGCATGGCGTTGCGCGTTCCAATACAAACCTTCGGGCAAATCCGTGACGCTCACCGTCGACGAAGGAGCAGAAGGAACGATCTTGTGGAGGAAACGCGTGTTGGGCAAACTGAACAATTCGGTGGCGCAGGCCAGCGAAGGCGTCAGTTCGGCTTCAGAAACGATGACCGGACGGGTCGAATTCTGCTCGCGATACACGAAGTAGGCGTTCGCCCAGTCGAAGTGGTCTGCCCAGTCTACACCGTTGCCTTCGTTGGCTTCCAGAATCAGGTATTTCCAACCTTCGAGTTCAACATCCACCGCTACGGGTTGCTCGTGACGGCGGGCAGTGCCTTCCAGTTTTACCTCTTCGCGCCCATCTTCGCCGCGTAGAATGACGCGATAGCCCACAATCGCTGAGCGGTCGGAAGCGTCTTTGTTGGTTTCGGCATCAATACCGGCCATTGCGCGGAAATGCGACACGGCGCCGTTGAGTTTCACCACAATACGTGATTTGGCGTGCACGCCGACCCCGCTTTCGTAGGCCGTGTCGTTAATCACCAGTGGGTTGTTGTCAATGCTCTTGTTCGGGCGAACCGTGCCCCAGCCGTTTGTGATGTTTTTCAAGTCCATCGAACTGAGCGGAATAAATTCTGTTCCGGGCTCTTGGCTGACGGGGAGTTTCACAAAGTTGGCCGCACTCAAAGCCGTTGCCGGCACCACTTCCGGTTGTTGGGCGTCGGGCGTGCAGAGAAAGTGCGCGTTGGCCCAGTCGAAATGGTCGGCCCAGTCGTTATTGTTGCCGAGTGTGGTTTCAAGGAGGAGAAATTTGCCGTTGGTCAAATCTACATCAAGCGCCTGCCCTTTGTCGCCGCGCTTCATCACGCCCGAGGCTTTCACTTCGCGCGTGCCGTCTTGCTTGACGAGCACCACGTTGTAGCCCACAACGGCGTGATTGGGCTTGTTGTCCGCACCGTCGTCTACGCCGAAGGTGGCTTTGAAACGGCGCACGCCTTCGTTCAGTTTCACTACAATCTTACCCGGGGCATGAACGCCCAAACCGGAATCAAACGTATCGCCGGCAATGGTCAGCGTACCACCGCGCACACTCTTATTGAGTTGAATCGCCATGTTGTTGTTGCCGTTGGTGGCATTTTTGAGGTCGATTGTGCTGAGTGCGACTACTTTTTCGGTGGCGCTACCGGTGGGAAGCGTGAAATGGTCGGCCAACGCAGGCGTGGCGGACAGCGACATCGCGAGGAGACTCGTGAGTAGAATTTTGTTCATTTAGAGGTATGAGAAGGTTGTAATAAATGGCATAGAACAGCATCTCTGGGATGCCGTTCTATGGTTATGCAGTCTTGATCTGTCGTTATTTTTGCTTGCGCTTGCGCACGCTCGACGACATGGTAGAAACGCCTTTCTCCGATTCATCGATGCCGAGCGTCTTTTTCAAGTTGCGGCGCACGATGTTGGCGATCTCAATGTTTTCAGAGAGGCGGAAAACGAGGGTGGCATGGCTGCGCACCTTCGTGTCGAAACCACCTTTCACAGCCCCCACGTCGGTGCGCTGTTGACAGTCGCGCACCTTGAAGGCACGCAACCCCTTGGCCAGTGAGAAGCGGTCGAACTCCAAACGGAATTGTTCTTCCTTGTCGCCCACATTGGTCACGGCAATGGCCACATCGCCGTTGCTCAAAGGCTTTTGGAAGTAGTAGAGGTTGCCGTATTGACCGACAAACTCAGCGGGTTGAGCCAGTTCGTCTTGGTTCAGGTCGATGAGTTCCTTGTTGGTGATCATTGCGCGATCGTCCTCCGAAATCGGTTGGCTGAGGTCGAAGGAAATGAGCAAAGGCGATGACCACATGCACCACAGCGCAAACTGGGTGCGGTATTCGTCTTGCGTCATACCGGGACCAGTGGCACAGAGATCTGAGCTGGATTTGCCTTTGCCGTGAATGCCCACACACATCATGTCGGCGTCGTTGTAGCGGTTCACACCGCCGTACGGCCACAAGTCTTTCATCAGGTCGATGCTTTGCACCACACCGATACCGCCCGGCTTGCCCTTCCAGCAGTCGCGTGTGTCGTAGGTGCTACGCCACAGCGGCGCACCGGCTTCCGAACCCCATTTCCAGGGTTCGCGCACACCCCACTCACAAATGTAGAGCATGATGTCACGGCCGGAACTTTGCAGTGCCTCGCCCATCGTGCGGTAGCGCGAAAGGGCTTCGCCCGCTTCAGTGGGTGCGTGGCAGTAGTCATATTTCAACAAATCGACGCCCCAAAGTGCATACTGCGTGGCGTCAGTCTTTTCGTAGCCATACGAACCGAAAGCCCCGGCGCAGGTCTTTTCTGCAGCGTCGGAGTAGATACCAAACTTCAAGCCTTTGCTGTGCACATAGTCCACCGCGGCTTTCATGCCCTGGGGGAATTTGGCGGGGTCTTCTTTCGGTGTTCCGTCACCGTTGCGCGCCGGAGCGTGCCAAAGGTCGTCGATGATGAGGTAGTTGTAGCCGGCTTCTTTCAGTCCGAGTTGATCCAATTGATCGGCCGTGGCGCGCACCACCTTATCAGAGATATCGCCTTCGAACACGTTCCAAGAAATCCAGCCCATCACCGGACGGGAAGCGGCATAGCGCTCGTTGACGGTGAGGGTCACGTCGTGCGGAACCAACGCGCTGTCGGCGCGGTCGGTCAAAATCAAATTCACGCTATAGTGATAAGTGCCGGGAGCCGTCACACGACCTTCCACGCGGCGCAAATCCGCGTTCCAATGCAGCCCTTCGGGCAATCCGGTCACCACGATCGGCGCATCGGCGGGATCGGTCTTGATGCGTTGCATGAACGGACGCGAGGGAGCGGCGAATACTCGATCGGAAAAATAGAGTTTGCTGTCTTGTATGCTCGGCGATTCCGGGCCGTCGTTCTTTCCGCGTTTCTTGTCGGCCATCACCGGAAGACCGAGAGCGAGAAAGAAGGCGCACAACAAGCTATATACGAAAAATCTGTGTTTCATCGTCTATGGACTATGGGTAGTTTGCTGCAAATATACGAATAATTCTGTGTCGAACAAGTTTAGTCGAAGTTTTTTCTACACAAAACGCAAGGTGCGCTGTGCAAACCGGCGCGAGAATGTGGATTGAGGCGCGTCACGCAGTGAGAAAACCCGAACACTTTTTCGCCGGCAGCGCGAGACGTTTTTTTCTCGGAGGAAAGGGAAGGGAGAAAAGCGCACCATGGGGTGAACTTTCATGGCGCCGAATGGCCTCGCGCGCATAATGCGCGCACAGCTGTTTTCGATATTCTGCCTTCACCTCTTCACCATTGCGGGACAAGTGGTTGAATAATAGAGTGTTGAGTGTGAAGGCAAAGTGGATTTGTGTTCACCTTAGAAACACGGAGCGCAGTTTGGTTTTCTTTTTCATGTGAAACTAATGTAAAATGGTTGCTCGCTTCCTGTTTCGCGGTGAAGCCAATGTGAAGGCAAAAACGCCCTTTTTGTTCACACTTAAAGTGTTGAAATATAAACTGATAAAGAGGGAGGTGAAGGAGTGAAGGTAAAAATCGAAATTCGCTGTGTGCGCATATACGCGCGTAGCTGTTTATCGATTTTGGTTTATTGGCTTGTGATTAAACTTCGTTCTTGCTTTTGAAAACACGGCGAGTCGTACGATAAAACTCCCGACTTTGTGTGGAAAATTCTCTTCTTTTTTTCGAAACCGGACTTGTTTTTTTGCTCAGCTGTTTCGAAAAAATGGGCGTTACGTGTCCTGAGAGGAAAGAGTCCCTCTGCGCGTCGAAGCGGGCAAAAGGGAGAAGAGGGGGCTATCTGCCAACAGGCGAACTGTCGGTCGCCGACCGGATTCTTTCGCCACCGCCGACCGCGGAACGAAGGCGCCGGACAGTCGGAGCGCAGAGACTAAACCTCATGACCCCTTCTCCCTTCGACCGGGAAGGGAATGCACGCAATTTTTCCTCGCTTGAAAATCAAGCTCTTTTTGCCATGGAGAAAAGGGGTGCAAACAAATTATTTTCCCTAACTTTGCCCTTATTACACACAACGACTTCTGTTGAAAAATAATTTAATTCGATATCGTATGATGACGAGTAAACAAGAGATCTGCGGCAACTGGTTGCAGAGATACACTAAACTGGAACTCAGTAAGTTCGGAGATTTGATATTGTTGACCAACTTCAACAATTACGTCGATATGTTCTGCGAGCAGATGAACGTGGAGCCCGTAGGTTTCGACGCGAACATGCGCGCTGCCACCGCCGACGGAATCACAATGATCAATTTCGGTATGGGGTCGCCCAACGCTGCCCTGATCATGGACCTGCTTTCGAGCATCAATCCCCGCGCGGTCTTGTTCTTGGGCAAGACGGGCGGCATTTCCAACAAGACCCAGTTGGGCGACTATGTGCTGCCGCTCGCCGGCATTCGCGGTGAGGGTACGTCCAACGACTATTTTCCCCCCGAGGTGCCGGCTTTGCCCGCCTTCATGCTGCAACGCGCCATCTCGACGGCGCTCCGCGATGCTTCGTTGGACTATTGGACCGGCACGGTCTACACCACCAACCGCCGCGTTTGGGAGCACGACGAAGAGTTCAAAGCCTATTTGCGCCGTACGCGCGCTATGGCCGTCGATATGGAAACGGCGACACTCTTCTCCTGCGGTTTCTACAACCACATCCCGACCGGCGCCCTCTTGCTGGTGAGCGACAACCCTATGACGCCCGAAGGTGTGAAGACGGAGCGCTCTGACAATCATGTGACTTCTAATTTCGCTGCTACCCACGTACGCATCGGTATTGAGTCCTTGCGACTCTTGCAAGGCGACCGAAAGACCGTGAGACACTTGAAGTTCGACTGGTAATGGCCAAGAAGACGACCAACGCCGTCACGCACGAAATGATCGTGCGTGACGTGAGAGCCGGGAATGTGCGGCCGGTCTATTATCTGATGGGCGAGGAGGGGTATTACATCGACCACCTCGTCGATTTCTTGGTAGACAGTCTTTTGCAGCCGCAGGATCGAGATTTCAATCTGATCACCTTCTTCGGCGCGGAAACAGATATGCAATCGGTGGTGCACGCCGCCATGGGCTTCCCAATGGGAGCCGAAAAACTGGTGGTCGTGGTGCGTGAGGCGCAAAACCTCAAAGACACGGCGCCGCTGGACACTTACCTCAAATCGCTCGACTCGCCCAATGCGCAACCTACGGCGGTTTTGATCTTCTGTCACATGAACGGCACGCTCGACCGCCGAAAACCGACCGCAAAGTTGGTGGAAAAGGTGGGCGTGCTCTTCGAGAGTGCCAAACTCCGTGAGTGGCAGCTGTCAAAATGGGTGACAGATTACGCCAGGCGCAAAAAAGTGCCGATCGAGCAACCGGCTGCGGAATTATTGGCCGAGGATGTGGGTGCAGACCTGAGCCGTTTGGCCGGAGAGTTGGATAAACTCACTGTCGCGGCCAATGGAGCGCCGACGGGCATCACCTTGGCGCTGGTGCAATCGCACATCGGCGTGAGCAAAGAGTTCAATATCTTCGAACTGACAGATGCGCTGGGACGAAAAGACATCGCAAAGGTCAATAGAATAGCGAACTACTTTTACAAAAATCCAAAGCAAAATCCTATTCAAATGGTGATGCCTGCTTTGTTTCGCTTTTTCTCGCAACTGATGTTGGCCTATTATGCACCCGACAAATCGCGTAGCGGAATTGCTTCTTTTGTGGGAGTTTCCGATTGGCAGGCGGAACGCAATATCATGCCGGCCATGCAGAACTATACCGGCCGAAAAGTGATGGATATCATTGCGCAAATTCGCCGAACCGATGCACGGAGCAAAGGGGTGGACAACCCCGCCATCTCATCGGAAGATTTGATGAAGGAGCTGTTCTTTTTTATTTTGCACTGAGTATTTCTTTCTCGCTTGCTCAGCACTATTTTTCCCCGAGTTTTCTTTTTTGAAAGAAGACTCGGGGATTTTTTTGTGCTTCGTGGTCGAGCGGAGGGTGGGGGAGTTGCCCGGCTCGATGGGGCAGCGCAACGGGTGCCCCTGCCCGGGACTTGCTGCTGAGGGACACGGACAAAATTAACGGCTAATGCGTGGGGGGAGGAGGGCGATGGGAGGAAGAGAAAGTGGGGTGATGCAGCGCGTAAATCGGTTTGCCGAATGTGCAAGAAGAAGGCCGGCCGAGAAGACTTTGAAAAATAGGCGCGTACCATTTTTTGAGGAGATTTCGGCTGCTCTATTTGTGCTCGTTAGGCGTCCATTTTTCGACGCCGCTCATTCTTGTTCGGATTTTGGGGCAAAATAGAAGCGGAAAAAGCGGCTCATCGCCGCTTTTTTTCATTGCATACTCGCTTCGTCGATTTTTTGCGAGGAGGAAGGGAGAACAACAGACACCTATTATATATAAGAAGAGGGTGGGGCAGTGCTTCCATGCCTTTGCCGTTTGAGAGGAGGGGACGAAGCGTCCCACCGGGCGTATGGTGGAGCGGAGTGGGGGCGTTTGATGTAAATTGTCCCGTTTAGGGCGAGAAATAAGGGCTAAGCTGAGCGAAATAGGAAGGGAAAGAGGGGAATTTTGCTCGTGAGCGGCGGCAATAGAGAGCAAAGACTGATTTATTTGCATGCAGCTTGCTAAACCTGTTTTTCTTTCTCAATCTGTTGAATACGAATTAGTTGTGCGTTGTTTTTCGCTCTGCTAATGCGAAAAACAGCGTTTTTAGGTTCTTGGAGACGGAGGAGGGGACGTTGGCGCGATTTTTGATTGATTTGCTGTGAATCGAGCCTTCTCTCTCGGTGAATTGACAAAAACAAAGTGAGGTGACATACATCAGATTTCAAAATCAAAATCTGACAAGTGATGCAAAAGACTAAATTTCAGTGCGTGTAATTTGGTTTTGTATTCCCCTTTTGTGTC
>ERZ1674167.72-NODE-72-length-23307-cov-23.383924_pt1 | contig 23307 bp, 24 predicted proteins | sample MGYA00581301_ERZ1674167 | MGnify/ENA primary metagenome ERZ1674167 (study PRJEB41354, sample SAMEA4873301) | human saliva metagenome | biome: human-associated habitat [ENVO:00009003]; feature: mouth environment [ENVO:08000002]; material: saliva material...
TTAGTTTCTGTGTTAGAATTTTTGAGCTGTTTATATAAAACAGTGATTTAAATAAAATTAAGGAAAGACAGAACATGAACAAATTACTGATTGCCGTAATGATGATGGCTGGTTTGACAGCTTGTTCCCAAGAGGCTAAACAGGAGACACAAGAGACTGCTCAAGCCGTTGCATCTGAAGTGAAAACCGAAGCCGCTTCTGCTGCCGATGCGACTGCATCTGCCGCTCAAGAAGCAGCTGATAAGGTTGAAGCCGCTGCCAGCAAAGCAGAGGAAGCTGCCAAACCTGAAGAAGCCGCCAAGCCCGAAGAGAAAGCCGAAGCGCCTGCCACTGAAGCCAAGCCTGCCGAATCCGCCAAAGTGGACGGCAAAGCTGTTTTTGAAGCGAACTGTAAAGCATGCCACGGCGGCTTGATTCCCGGCGCTCCGGCCGTAGGCAAAAAAGAAGACTGGGCGCCTCGCATTAAACAAGGCAAAGACACCTTGCACAAACACGCCCTCGAAGGCTTCAATTCCATGCCTGCCAAAGGCGGCAACAGCAGCTTAAGCAACGACGAAGTGAAAGCCGCAGTTGACTACATGGCCAACGAATCCGGCGCTAAATTCTAAATCATGCAGATTGAAACGCACCTTGTTACAAGGTGCGTTTTTTATGGGCAGGCGGATGAAAGTTGAAATAGGGCCGATAAACAGGCAAAGGCCGTCTGAAACATTTTATTTTGAAGCACAATCGGCTAAAATCAGGCGAATGATTTTATGCAGGAGCAAACCATGAGCAATCAACACGACAACGTAGATGCCGGCGAAATCGCCAAGTTCAGCCAAATCGCCGACAAATGGTGGGATAAAAACGGCGAATTCAAGCCCCTGCATGACATCAACCCCTTGCGCCTCGACTATATCGACGGCTATGCCGGATTGGCAGGCAAACGCGTGCTGGATGTAGGCTGCGGCGGCGGTATTTTGTCGGAGAGCATGGCCAAACGCGGCGCAGAACACGTTATCGGCATCGATATGGCGGAAAAATCCCTGCAAACCGCTGCTGCCCATGCGGCCGCTCAACACGTTGCTAATATCGATTACCGCTGCATCCGCGTCGAAGACCTCGCCGCCGAGCAGCCGCACAGCTTCGATGTGGTAACGTGTATGGAAATGATGGAACACGTTCCCGATCCGGCAGCCATCGTTCAAGCCTGTGCGAAACTGGTCAAACCCGACGGCATGGTGTTTTTCTCCACCATCAACCGCAATCCCAAATCTTATCTGCATCTGATTGTCGGCGCGGAATATCTGTTGAAATTCGTCCCCAAAGGCACGCACGATTGGAAAAAATTCATCACGCCGGCAGAACTTGCGCGTATGTGCCGCCAAGCCGGATTGGATACCGTCGGCAGCAAGGGCATGACCTACAATTTGTTGAGTGGCCGTTATTCCCTGTGCGACTCGACCGAGGTTAACTACATGGTGGCCTGCCGTCCGGCGTAAAGTTCAACTGATAAAACACACGGGCTTGCCCGATATTTGAAACGGTATGTCGAAAGCAGCTCGATACAAATATCGGTAAGGTAAATCAGGCCGTCTGAAAAGAAAAAAGGCATGTGCGATACATGCCTTTTTTGTATGTGTAGAGAGGTTGTCGTCCTTATTCCGTCCAAGACGAATACGGATGTTTGCTCAGATACGCATTGGTGAATTTACCGTCTGCCGTGATTTCCTTGCCCAGCCAAGACGGTTTGGGGAACTCGGTATCTTCAGACGGCAATTCGATTTCCGCCACAATCAATGGCGCATTGTCGCCGAAATATTCGTCGATTTCATACACAAAGCCTTCAAATTCGACCCGATAGCGGTATTTTTCCATTTTAAACGGACACATGTCCGCCATCATCGCTTGCGCGTGAGCCAGCGGGATTTCGTATTCAAACTCGCTGCGCGTCATGTCGGAAATATAGCCTTTCAGGGTCAGCCATGCTTGCAAACCGATAATCCGCACACGGATGGTGCGCTCTTTTTCCACGCTCAAATAGCCCTGTTGCAACACCAGCGGCTCGCCTGCCGTTTTGCGCCAACTGTCATCCGCCAGCAAAAAGCGGCGTTCGATTTCGACCGTCATGAATTCTTTCCTTATTTACCAAACAGGCCGTCTGAAGATTAAAACGGCTTGAAAACCACCATATAAAGCGCGGCCACCATCATCAATACGGGGAGTTCGTTGAATACCCGATACCAGCGGTGCGAATACACATTGCTGCCGTTTTGAAAACGGCGCAGCAGCAGGCCGCAATAAAGCTGGTAAGCCAAGAGCAGCAGGCCGCACAATAATTTAACCGCCAGCCAGCCGTTGCCCCACCAATTATTTACAAACCCGATGGCCGCGCCAAATATCAGCGTTCCCCAGCCCAAAGGCGACATAAAGCGGTATAGCCTGCGCGACATATCCGTCAGCCGTACATATTCCACGCTGCCGGGTTCCAATTGCGCCAGATTCACATAAATCCGCGGCAGATAAAACAGTCCGGCAAACCAAGAAATCACAAAAAATATGTGTAACAGCTTAAACCACAAATACATTTCAGACGGCCCCAAAACCTAAAACCATTATTTTATCCGCAATACGGCCCGAGCCAAAACAAAATAGTCAAAACAATCCGATTTAGTGCGCCGCAACAATGTGTTGCAGGCGCGATTTTACCCAAAAACCAAATTGTAAATTTCGCAACAATATGCAAGTTAATATATGCACAATGCAAAAAACTTGTTAAAATCCTATGCTATTTAATTATAAAAACATTATGGACGGAAAACATGAAACAATTTGAAATCAGCAACAGCGTCAGGAAAGAGCTTAGCAACTACCTGAATACGCACAATCTAAACCTCAAAGCCGCCATGGACAACGAAACAACCAATGGCGAAGTCGCGGCCATCGTTCACGCAGGATTGCCGGCGATGATTCGGAAAATCTATTCTTTGGAAAAAATGAAAACCTTTTTCTGGACGAAAAAAGATTTGATGATGGAATTTATCAATATGCGTTTGGCTGCCGGCGATAAAAAAGGCAAAAACTAATTTTAGCGATGGGCAGGGGGAGATAGGGGTTTGAAATGCGGACTTCTGTTTTTCTCGAAGTCTTGTTAGGGATAGGTGTACTCATTGTTCCTAATAAATTTTGACAACCGAAAGGTCGTCTGAAATTCAAATGATAGGGCATGGGAACATGCCCTGTTTTTATGGGCGGTTGGTCTGCATTGGGAAAATATTGAGCTTGGCAATCATTGCGGCGTTCCGCGCCGGGTAGTTTTATCAGTTGAATGGTTTTATTTGTTTTGCTGAACATATTGAATGGATTATAAAAAGGCCGTCTGAAATATTTCAGACGGCCTTTAGCGTTGAATCAGCAATTAAAACGGCGGATTTTCAAATCAAGCTGCGTTGTCGAAACCGCTGTGGCGGAGCAGGGCATCCAGGCTTGGTTCGCGGCCGCGGAAGGCTTTGAAGGATTCGGCTGCGTTGCGCGAACCGCCGACGGCCAGTATTTCTTTCCAGAAGCGGCGGCCTGTTTCGGCAACATCGTCGCTTTCTTCAAAAGCGGCGTAAGCGTCCGCGCTCAAAACTTCCGCCCATGCGTAGCTGTAATAGCCTGCGGAGTAGCCGCCGGCGAAGATGTGGCTGAAGCTCAAGGCAAAGCGGTTGTATGCCGGCGGTTGGGTTACGGCGACTTCTTGGCGCACTTTGTCCAAGATTTGCGGCCATTCTTTCAGACGGCCTTCATCTTCCTGATGGTAGATTTCCATGTCGAAGAGGGCAAATTCCATTTGACGGACGAGGAACATACCGCGTTGGAAGTTTTTAGCCGCGTGCATTTTGTCGAACAGCTCTTTCGGCAATACCGCGCCGGTTTCTTCGTGCGAGGACATTTGCGCCAATACGTCGTATTCCCAAACGAAGTTTTCCATGAATTGGCTGGGCAGCTCGACCGCGTCCCATTCGACGCCGTTGATGCCGGATACGCCCACTTCGTCAACTTGGGTCAACAAGTGGTGCAGGCCGTGGCCGGTTTCATGGAAGAGGGTGATGATTTCGTCGTGGCTCAAACGCGCTTCTTTGTCGCCGACCGGCGGGGTGAAGTTGCAGACGAGGTAAGCAGTCGGCAGTTGCAGCGTACCGTCGGCGAAACGGCGGCGGCTTTTGTAGCCGTCCATCCATGCGCCGCCGCGTTTGCCTTCGCGTGCGTACAAGTCCATGTAAACGCCGCCGATGGTTTGGCCGTCTTGTTTCAGCTCGAAATAGCGCACGTCTTTGTGCCAAACGGGGACGGTTTTTTCAGCCAGCTCGATGCCGTAGAGTTTTTTGATTTGGGCAAACAGGCCTGCCAATACTTTGCTGATAGGGAAGTATTTTTTCACTTCGGTTTCGCTGAAGGCGTATTTGGCTTGACGCAGTTTTTCGGCGGCGTAGCTCAAATCCCAAGATTGCGGATCTTCGATATTCAGGCTCTCGCGTGCAAAGGCTTTGATTTCGGCAAAGTCTTTTTCGGCAAACGGTTTGGCGCGGCGGGCAAGGTCGTGCAGGAAGTTTAAAACCTGTTCGGGCGTGTCGGCCATTTTGGTTGCCAGCGACAGCTCGGCGTAGTTTTTGAAACCGAGCAGTTTGGCGGTTTTCAATGCGTTTTCGAGAGTGCGGTCGATGTTGGCCGTATTGTCGAATTTGCCGTCGTCAGACAATTCGCTGGCGCGGGTAACGTAGGCACGGTAGATTTGTTCGCGCAGTTCGCGGTTGTCGGCGTATTGGATGACGGCGAGGTAGTGCGGAATTTGCAGGCCGATTTTGTAGCCTGTTTTACCTTCGCTTTGCGCGGCGGCGGCAAACATGGCGAGGGAGTCTTCGGGAATGCCGGCAAGCGGCGCGGCATCGTCAAAGTGAATGCCGAAAGCGTCGGTTGCGTCTTGGATGTTTTGTGCGAATTTGGCACCCAGTTGCGCGCCTTCGGTTTGCAGTTGCGCCAGTTCTGCCTGCTGTTCGGGCGGCAATTCGGCACCGCTGAGGACGAAATCGCGCAAGTCGTGGTTGAGCTTGGTTTGCTGCGCCGGGGAGAGGGTGTCGAATTCGGCAGAGTTTTTGATGATTTTAAAGCGGTTGTACAACTCGATGTCTTGACCGATTTCGGTGAAGAAGATGGTGATTTCTGGCATCAATTCGTTGTATACGGCACGCAATTCGGGCGTGTCGACTACGGAGTTGAGATGGGAAACCACGCTCCAAATGCGGCCGACGCGTTCGGTAATGTCGGTCAGTTTTTCGACGGTGTTGGCCCAGTCGGTGTGCGTTTGCGCTTTGATGGCGGCGATTTGTTCGCGCGCTTCGGCAATGGCGGTTTGCAGGGCGGGTTTGATGTCTTCGGTTTTGATTTGGTCGAAACGGGGTTCTTCGCCCAAGTGGAGCAGGACGTTGTCGCTCATATGGTTTCTCCTGAATAAGATGGATTCAGACGGCCTTGTGGCCGTCTGAAAAGAAAACGATAGGCGTTATATGGTGGCAGACAGGCAGAATTAAAGTGTCCTGCCTTCCTGTCGGCCAATCTTATTCTGCGCCGCGCGGATTGGCGTGCAATGGCGCAGCCAGATCGAGGCGCATGGTGGTGCCTTCTGGGGCATAAACCGCATTGGCAACATTGGTTTGCAGGGATTCGGCAAACGAGCCGCGATACACTTTTGCGCCTTGGTGGGTCAGGTTGGATTGCACGTCGACGTACACTTCTCCGCCGATTTGACGCCAGAGGTAGCAGAAGGTGTAGTCTTCAGACAGGTAGCGTTTGCTTTCGGGATCGACCATGCAGTCGAAGAAGCGGTAGTGCAGGCCTTTGTTTTCCGGGCTGTAGTCGCTGTCGGAGACGTAGTTCAACTCGGGGTAGGCCTCTATCATTTTTTCAAATACGCTGCGTTTGATAACCATGAAGCCGGTTGGCGCGTCATGGACTTTCATAAAACCGTCTTCATCGACTTTCAATACGATTTCACCGTTTTCATCTTTGTCGTTGGTGTTGACGGTGTAAGAAGTGTACATACGCTCAAAATCGGCTTGGGTCATGCCGGCCGGAAGGCCTGCTTTCGGCCAGTTTTCGCGTTTGAGCGGATAAACGCCGGCTACAACGTCTTTATCGGCCAAGAGCAGGCGGTAGAATGAGTCGGGAGAGAAGCCGATGTCGGAGTCAATCCAGAATAAATGCGTCCATTCTTTGTTTTCCAAAAATTTGGCCACGCAGTTGTTGCGCGCGCGCGTAATCAGGCTTTCGCCGCGCTGCATCATTACTTGCAGCGGCAGGCCGAGGGAGGCGTTGGTGTGGACGATGTTCAGAAGCGAGAGGGTGTAGTTGTGGAAATATTTGCCGTCATGGCTGGGGGTCATAATGACGGGATACATTTCGGCAAGGGCTGATTCGGGCAACATGACTTTTCCTTATTGTTGATTGTGAACTTCATTATTGTAAGGGATTTAATTGTATCAATAAACAAACCGTACTATTTTGTTTGGTTGATCAGTCGGTATTGCGTGCGCAAAAATTCGTCTAAGACGGCCTGTTGTATTTCCAGCCGTTTGGAAACGGGGGAGGCGAAGCGTACGATGATGTGGTACACCTTGTCATCATGCGGCACGCGGGACACGCGCGGCTGGGCGGCGGGGGTAATAAAGAGTTTTTGCGCTTGAACGTTTTCCAAATATTGTTGGATAACGGGAACATAGGCTGCGCACAAGGGCTCAAGAACGGCTTTCAGACGGCCTATGATTTCGTCCGAATCCAAATGAATCGGCACGGGGATTTCCACCGTATGAATCACATAATTGCCCAAAATATTGTCGCGGCGCACGGTGTGGCTCAGAAGCAGGCTGTTGGGAAACGAGAGCGTTTTGCCGGAAAGTTGGCCGATCAATGGATTAGGGCCGATTTGCATCATCAGCGTGTTCAGCATATTGATATCGACCACCCGTCCGCGCAGGCCGTTGATTTCGATGTAGTCTCCGATGGAGTATTGTTTGGTTACCGAGCGCAGGATGCTGCCGGACAAACACATAATCAGCTCTTTGGTTGCCACCACAATCGCCGCGGCCACTGCAAACATCGACAAGGCCAAAGTTTGAATCTGCGCCGCCCAAATCATCGCCAGCCCGAGCAGGATCAGCAACATGGTCACGTTGCGGCTGAACACCAGCGAGCGGCGTTTGTTTTCAATGCTCAAATCCGGATGGCTGCGAAAATGCGCCGAGAGCAAAATGCTGCGCCCGGCAATGACGGCCACAATCATCAATACCGACATCAATGCCGATTTAATGATTTCTTCACTGACAGGCAAAGCGTTCAGCCATTCATGCATGGTGTTCCACATAATCCTGTTTCCTTTCCCTTCTTAGGCCGTCTGAAAACCCACGCGTTCAAAAATTTCTGCCGCACACGCTTCCGATACCGCAAACAAAGTTGCCACGCTGCCCAAAGCCCGTTGCGTAGCCGCACTCAAATCATCACGGCACACTTCGCCCAGCCACTCAACCGGCCGCACCAGCGACATTTTTTCATCGTCCCATTGCGGACAATGTACCGCGCCGCCCGTAATCCTGCCGACCCGATAACGGCGCAAAGCAGGCGAGTAGGTCAGTACGGCATCTCCATCAGCCAATTCGTTGACAAACCGCCACACCTGAGCCGCGCCCGATTGCGCCGTTCTCAACTTCACATCCGGTACGGCCGAACGGTAAATATCGGTCAGCTCCTCACGGCCAAAACCCTTGGCCGCCGCTTCGGCCAGCATAGGCCAGGCCAATGCCGCAACACCGCGTTCAAAAAATACATCATAAAGCGCACCTTGCGTGCTGCGAACCATATAAAGTTTGGCTTGTTTTCCCATTACAGTACCTGTTTGTTTGAAGGATTCATCCCTTTGTTTCCATGTTACCTGTTACGGCTGAAAAATTCGATATTTTACATTGCCGGAAGGGTTTGAAGTTCTCGCTGAAAATAAATGAATTATAGATGAAAGGCCGTCTGAAAAATAAAATAGGCTTATATATCAACAGATGATATAGCGTAACAATATATTAATAACTGTAAAATTATTTACGTTTGCATCAAAAAAAGATAAGATGGAATAATCAATCGAGAAAGATTGCTATTCACTGAACATTAGGAGAGAAAAATGACCTGTAAAACCCACGAACATCATGACCACGTTCACAGCGCAAACTGCGGCCACACTGCCATCAAACACGAAGGCCACGTCGATTATCTGCACGACGGCCACCTGCACCATGAGCACAACGGCCACTACGACGAGCATGCTCTGAGCGTCAATGAAACCAACCCTGACGGCTGCCATCCGGTTGACACCTGCCACGGCCACGTTCACGGCGAAGGTTGCGGCCACGAAGCCGTACCGCACGGCGATCACGTTGACTACATCGTCAACGGCCGTCTGCATCACCAACATGGCGACCACTGCGACGACCACGGCCCGGTTGAAATCGTTAAATAAAACTGTTTTTCAGACGGCCTTTAATATGGAGCATCTGTAGGGAAAGGGGGGGTATTTTCACCCCCTTTTCATATATATTGTCGTACCCTACACTAAAACAGCCATTATTATGTTTGACATCATATTTGTATTGGTATTCGGCAGGCTCCAAGCCTCCGGAACACTGAATTTTCCCGATAGGCTTTATCCCATCTGGAAATGGGCGCTAGGCGCAGGCATGCTTTATGCCACGATAGGGACAATGCTGGGATACGCTTTCTCCGGTTCCTTCTCCCTAGTCAGCTTTTTGCTGATTATTGCCTTGTCATCAACCTGGTTCTCTCTGTATTTCAAACTGTTGCGGCTTACCGCCTCAAAAACTGTACTGAACCAATGTATTTACTGGGTGCTGGGTATTGTTTCGGCATTGTCGTTCCCCTTTATTGTGGGCTACTTTTCCCTATTGGCCAAAGGCTTTGTACAATAAACTTTTCAGATAATCTCCCTATACAATAAGGTCGTCTGAAAGCCTGAATCTTTATCTGATTTATGTTTTTAAAGCGCTTTTTAAATTAAAGGCCGTCTGAACGTATAGTTTCAGATGGCCTTTAGTTTTACCAATTCACGCGGACGGCCCTGCTGCCGAGCAATGTTTCCAGTTCGTCAAACAAGGCGGTGCTTGGCGTTACCATCCATTTTGGCGCAATTTTCAATTTGCCTGATGCTTTGCCGTTGCTGTACGACAGTTGCAGCGGAATGTGCGACGTGTCGGGCAGGCGGTGGGCGGTGAGGATGGCGGCGAGGCGTGCGATATCGTGGCCGGGGGCGAGGACGAGGCTGAGGCTGCGGGCGTAGCGTTCGCGCGCCATTTGCAGGGTCATGACTTGGTTTGCCATAATGCGCAGACCGTCGCCGCCGCCGTAGTCGTCGCGGCTGACTTTGGATTCGATAATCAGCACTTGGTCGGATTTGAGGTAGTCGGCGCAGTTTTCCAGCGTGTGGCCGCTGACCATGATTTCCACCAGACCGCTCAAATCTTCAAGGCTGACGAAGGCGATTTTGCCGCGTTTGCCCATCATGGTGCGCACAGCGGTAACGAATCCGGCGAGGCGTACGCTGTCTTGCGGTTTCAGACGGCCCAATTTGGTCGGGGCGATTTGGCGGACTTCTTGGGCATACGGGCCGAACGGGTGGCCGGACAGGTAAAAGCCGATGACGGTTTTTTCTTCGGCGAGTTTTTCCGATTCGCTCCACATGGGCGCGTCGATGAGCTGCACCGGTTCAATGGCGTCTTCCATCATGTCGAAAAGTCCGCCCTGATTGACGTTGGCGGCTTTTTGGTCGGCGTTGCTCATGGCAAGGTCGATGTTCGCCAAGAGCATGGCGCGGTTGGGCTCGATGCTGTCGAACGCGCCGCCGCGTATTAGGGCTTCGAGGGTGCGGCGGTTCATGTGTTCTTTGCCGACGCGCTCGCAGAAGTCCAAGAGGCCGGTAAACTTGCCGCCACTTTGCCGCGCGGCGATGATGGATTCGACGGCGGCTTCGCCCGTGCCTTTAATCGCGCCGAGTGCGTAGCGGATTTTCATGTTCGGATACGGCGTGAAGCGGTAGTCGGATTCGTTGATGTCGGGCGGCAGGAACTCGATGCCGTTGGCGCGGCAGTCGTCGTAGAAATGCTTGAGCTGGTCGGTGTTGTCCAATTCAGACGACATGGTTGCCGCCATAAATTCGGCAGGATAATGGGCTTTGAGCCATGCGGTCTGATAGGAAATCAGGGCGTAGGCTGCGGCGTGGGATTTGTTGAAACCGTAGCCGGCGAATTTTTCCATGTAGTTGAAGATTTCGTCGGATTTTTCGCGCGAAATGCCTTGTTTTGCCGCGCCTTCGGCGAAAATTTCGCGGTGTTTCACCATTTCTTCGGGCTTTTTCTTACCCATGGCGCGGCGCAACAAGTCTGCGCCGCCGAGCGAGTAGCCGCCGATAATCTGCGCCGCCTGCATTACTTGTTCCTGATACACCATAATGCCGTAGGTCGGCGCGAGGATGCCTTCGAGCAGCGGGTGGATGTATTGGAATTCCTGTCCCTTCATGCGCGCGACGAAGTCGGGGATGTTGTCCATCGGGCCTGGGCGGTAGAGCGACACGAAGGCGATGAGTTCTTCAAACTTGGTCGTGTGCGCCGTTTTCAGCATTTTTTTCATGCCGGTCGACTCGAACTGGAAGACGGCGGTGGTGTTCGCATCGCGGAAGATTTGGTAGGCAGCTTGGTCGTCAAGCGGAATCTTGCCGACATCGACAATATCGCCGGTGGTGTTTTTGATGTTGTTCTGCGCCATTTCGATAATGGTCAGGTTGCGCAGACCCAAAAAGTCGAACTTCACCAAACCCACGTCTTCCACGTCGCCCTTGTCGTACATGGATACGGGCGAGGCGGATTCGTCCGCCTGATACACGGGGCTGTAATCGGAAATCTTGCCCGGCGCAATCAACACGCCGCCCGCGTGCATACCCAAACCGCGCGTCAGGTCTTCCAGCTTTTTCGCCAGCGTAATCAGTTCGTCCGCTTCTTCTGCTTCGATTAATTCCTGAATTTGCGGCTCGGCCTCCATGGCTTTTTCCAAACTCAGGGGTTTGTTGGCTTCCAACGGAATCAGCTTGGACAGTTTGTCGCACAGCATAAACGGCAGTTCCAGCACGCGTCCGACGTCGCGGATGACCGCTTTGGACGACATCGTGCCGAAGGTAACAATCTGGCTGACCGCATCCGCGCCGTATTTCTCGCGCACATATTCAATTACGCGGCCGCGGTTTGCCTGACAGAAGTCGACGTCAAAGTCAGGCATGGAAACGCGTTCAGGGTTTAAGAAACGCTCGAACAGCAGCGCGTATTTGAGCGGGTCGAGGTCGGTAATCTTCAATGAATACGCCACCAGCGAACCTGCACCCGAACCACGTCCCGGCCCGACCGGACAGCCATGCGTTTTCGCCCAGTTGATAAAGTCTTGTACGATAAGGAAATAGCCGGGGAATTTCATCTGGATGATGATGTTCAGTTCAAAATCCAAACGTTCCTGATATTCCGGCATTTTTGCCGCACGCTCCGCCTCGTCGGGATAAAGCTGAACCATGCGTTCCTGCAAACCCTCGTTGGACAGTTTCACCAAATAATCGTCCAGCGACAGGCCGTCTGGAGTGGGGAAGAGCGGCAGGAAGTTTTTGCCCAATGTGATGTGCAGATTACAGCGTTTGGCAATTTCCACCGTGTTTTCCAAGGCTTCAGGCAAATCGGCGAAACGTTCGGCCATCGTTTCCGGCGGAATGAAAAACTGGCTCGGCGTGAAATCGCGCGGACGTTTTTTGTCCGTCAATACCCAGCCGCCCGCGATACACACCCGCGCCTCGTGTGCGTTGAAATCGTCGCGGCTCATAAACTGTGTCGGATGCGTCGCCACCACCGGCAAACCCAGTTCCTCCGCCAGCTTCACGCTGCCGGAAACGCAAGCCTCCCATTCAGGGCGTTCGGGCAGGCGTTGCAGCTCTAGATAAAACGCATCGGGAAACCACGCCGCATATTTCAACGCCGCCGTACGCGCCGCGTCTTCATTGCTGTTCAATAGATTCACGCCCACTTCGCCGTAATGCGCGCCGCTCAAACAAATCAAGCCGCTGTTGTCGCCGCTTTCCAGCCATTCGGGGTTGAGTTCCGCATGATGGATATTGCGGTCTTTGCCGACATAGGCCTCCGTCAAAAGCTCACTCAAACGCAGATAACCCGCATCGTTGCGGATAATCAGCATGGCGCGAAACGGCTTGTCAGGTGCATTCGGATTGCCTATCCACACATCCGCCGCGCCGATGGGCTTAATCCCTGCGCCGCGGCAGGCTTTATAGAATTTCACCAAGCCGAATTCATTCATCAAATCGCTGATGCCCAAAGCAGGCAAACCGTATTCCTGCGCTTTGGCAATCAGTTTTTTAATCCGCACCATACCGTCGGTAATCGAAAATTCGGTATGCAGGCGCAGGGGGATGTAGGTCGGCTCGGTCATGGCAAAATCGGCGTGAACAATAAAAGGTGTATTGTAGCAGGGTTGGCAGCGAAAGGCCGTCTGAAAACCAAATGTAATGAGGTTGGATAAAGCAAATAAAACAGAAGGGGGCTTTCTTTCAGACGGCCATGTTAAAATATCGCCATTATTGAAAAGGATTAAATGATGGAAGCAACCGTCTATCTTGAAGACAACGAATACATCGCTTTATGCGACCTGTTAAAACTGGCCGGTCTTGCCGAAAGCGGCGGACAGGCAAAAGCGTTTATCGCCGAAGGGCTGGTGTTGCGCAACGGCGAAACCGAAACCCGTAAGACCGCCAAAATCCGCGGCGGCGAAGTGATTGAATTTGACGGTGCGCGCTTGGAAATCGCCGATGGATACGACCCTGAAGAATAAGGCCGAAGCCATCTTGGGCGAGCCGCTTTTAGACGAACCCGTCCGCCCCGAGTCGTGGGAATGTTGCGGCAGCGAGTGCGGCGATGCCTGTATCCAGACAATGTATTGGGTGGAAAAAGCCCGATATGATGCGCAACAGAGGAAATTGAAAGAAGCAGGTTGGATAGACGGCGAAGATGGTGCAAAGGCCGTCTGAAAATGATTGGGCTTGATAGGAGCTGTGTTTCAAACAATGCTGCATTAAAGCCAATGCCGTCTGAAAGTTTCAGACGGCATTGGCTTTTTTAAAGTTTAAATTAAGATTGTGTTACCTCGGAAGCGGTTGCATTTTCAGGTGTGCCAGGTGCAGCATCGGCAGGAGCCTGATAATCTGTATTTTGCGATGAAGAGGGCTCGGCATTGTCATGTTTATGATGCTTATCATGTTTACCAAAGTGTCGTTTGTCCTGATCGTCATCTTGTGCTACTGCCAATACTTTGCCGTTTTGAGCATCAACCAAAGCTTCGTATTCGACGCCGTCTTTCAAGATTTCTACTTTGTAACGGCCGCCCAAATGTTGTTTGTATTTGTAATCGACATCTTTAACGACGCCGCCCACTTCTGCTACCGCTGCTGCGGCTGCTTGCTGGCCGGAAACCTTTGCGAACATACCTTCTTTGAAAGCCATGGTACCTGCCGCACCGGCAACGCCCAAACTTGAAGCAATAATACCGGCAATGATGAGTTTTTTTGAAATAAAAGCGTTAATGCGTTTCATGATTTTCTTTCCTACTGTGTTGTTGAACGATGAATGTATTCTATGCCTCAACAATTAGCTGAACATGAGCAAAACGCTAAGATGTGTAATGGGTTGCAATACTAAAATTAACACTTTAATAATAATGGAGATCGAAGCCGCGCTTTCAGACGGCCTTGCTAATATGTTGTGATGGCATATTTGGCGGGGATTGTGGTTTGCGTGTGAAAACAAAAAAGCGTGATGAAAAAAGGGCATGTGTGAGACATGCCCCGGATTAAATGGTAAACGCGATGGTGAGAAACCAAATGACGGAATAAGATTTGCGGTTGGTCAACTTATCTTATTCCGCCTTGTTTTACAATCATTCAGGCGATGCTTCGCCTGCAAGATTCTTGATTTCTTCGCGATGCGCGTCAAACCATGAACCGACCACCTGATTGACTTCGTCCATGCCTTGTTTTTTCAGGCTGGAGAACAGTTGAACGCTGATTTTTTGACGCTCAGTGTAGGGTTTGAGTGATTTTTTTACCGCTGCCAAAGTTTTAATCTGGTCGTTTTTAGACAGCTTGTCTGCTTTTGACAGCAGGATATGCACAGGACGGCCGGTGATGTGGAAGAAGTCCAGCATCTGAATGTCTAAAGCCTTGAGCGGATGGCGCGAGTCCATAATCAAAATCAGGCCGATCAGTTGGCGGCGTTGTTGCAGGTAGTCGCCCAAGAGTTTGACCCAGTGCGCACGGATGGCCTCCGGTACTTGCGCGTAGCCGTAGCCGGGCAAATCGACCATGAAATTGCCGTTTTCCAGTTCAAAGAAATTGATGTGTTGGGTGCGGCCCGGTGTTTTGGAAACATAGGCAAGGCGCACATGATTGGTTAAAGTATTGATGGCGCTGGATTTGCCGGCATTGCTTCGGCCGACAAAGGCAATCTCGGCTGGAGTGTCGGGCAGGTCTTTCAGATGGTTGACCGTCGTAAAGAATTTGGCGTTTTGAAAAAGGTTCATCAGTATTTCCTTGCATGGAAACAAAACTGCAACATCATAATTTGTATCGGGCATTTATGTTGCAGCAGTTTGGTAATTTGAGTAGTAATTTAATGTAAACTTGGTATAGAATAGCACGTTTATAGAATTATCGGTTTTAATCGGGAAAATTCCCCGGTATTTGAGTATAAAAAAGGCATTGACGCGGTACGCAATGCTGTAATCAGGAGCACTCCATGAAACGATTGACTTTATTGGCCTTGGTATTGGCTGCCGGTGCGGTTTCCGCTGCCCCTAAAGCAGATGCTGAAAAAGGCAAACAGGTAGCGACTACTATCTGTGCGGCGTGTCACGCAGCCGATGGTAACAGCGGTATCGCAACTTATCCTAAACTGGCAGGTCAGGCTGCGGCCTACACCTACGGTCAAACCATGGCCATCAAAGACGGTACCCGTACCCACGGTGCTGCCGGCGTGATGAAACCGATGGTGATGAACTTGTCCGAACAAGACATCCGCGACGCTGCCGCCTACTACGCCAAACAACAAGGCAAACCGGGCGAAGCCAATCCTAAAGAAAACCCAGAGCTGGGCGCGAAAATCTATCGCGGCGGCCTGAGCGCTAAAAAACTGCCGGCATGTATGTCTTGCCACGGTCCTAGCGGCGCAGGCATCCCTGGCGGCGGTACTGAAATCCAAGCCTATCCTCGTCTGGGCGGCCAACACAAAGCTTACGTTGTCGAGCAAATGAAAGCTTACCAATCCGGCCAACGTAAAAACGCCATCATGGCCGATATTGCCAACCGCCTGAGCGAAGAAGAGTTGAACGCAGTAGCCAACTTCATCCAAGGTTTGCACTAATTTCGTTTTGAAACGAGCTTATTGATACAGGCCGTCTGAAAACCCTTCAGACGGCCTTAGCCAATATAGGCCGATAAGCCTGATTGTTTTTTTCAAATAGCGACAGCAAGATTTTTACTACAATATGCAGTATTCTTCCTTTCGCATCACACGTCATTGCAGTCCGTTCCATCGGATCGGGTTGCCCCAAGCCGACATTTGAGACATGAGTAAATCTTCATCATCCGTCCCACTAATCCGCAGACCGTGGTTTGCCTTTTTCAGCTCCATGCGCTTTGCCGTTGCCCTACTCAGTCTGTTGGGTGTGGCTTCGATTATCGGTACGGTCTTGCAGCAAAACCAGCCACAAGTCGATTATTTGGTTAAATTCGGCCCATTGTGGTCGCAGATTTTCGGCTTTTTGGGCCTGTACGACGTGTACGCCTCGGCGTGGTTCGTTGTCATCATGATGTTCTTGGTGATTTCCACCGGATTGTGCCTGATTCGCAATGTTCCGCCGTTTTTGCGCGAGATTCGTTCGTTCCGTGAAAACGCGAAGGAAAAATCACTGGCGGCAATGCGCCATTCCATCGTTTTAGACGGACAGGTGACGCCCGAAGTCGCACAACGGTATTTGGAAGTACAAGGTTATGGCTGCAAAACCGTTACGCGTGAAGACGGTTCGGTTTTGGTGGCGGCGAAAAAAGGCGCGATGAACAAATGGGGCTATATCTTTGCCCATGCCGCGCTGATTGTGATTTGTTTGGGCGGTTTGATAGACAGCAATATTCTGCTGAAAATCGGTATGCTCACCGGCCGGGTCGTGCCGGACAATACGGCGGTTTACGCCAAAGACTTTAAGCCCGAAAGCGTGTTGGGTACGTCCAATTTGTCGTTTAGGGGCAATGTCAATATTTCGGAAGGTCAGAGCGCGGACGTGGTATTTCTGAATGCGGATAACGGCATGCTCGTGCAAGACTTGCCGTTTTCCGTCAAATTGAAGAAATTCCATATTGATTTTTACGATACCGGTATGCCGCGCGATTTCGCCAGCGACTTGGAAGTCACGGACAAGGCAACCGGCAAAGTCAGCGAACACACCATCCGCGTCAACTATCCTTTGACGCTGCACGGTATTACGGTTTATCAGGCAAGTTTTGCCGACGGCGGCTCAGACTTGACGTTTAAAGCGTGGAATCTGGCTGATGCCGACCGTACTCCGGTCAAACTCAAAGCAACTTCAATGCGCGAGTTTCCGCTGGATTTGGGCAAGGCTTCTTATAAATTGGAATTCGACCAGTTTACTTCGATGAACGTCGAAGACATGAGCGAGCCGTCTGAAAAAGAGCAAAACCTGAAATCCGCCATCAATGATGTTCGTTCTGTCCGTCAGGAAGGCAAAAAATACACCAATATTGGCCCATCTATCGTTTACCGCATCCGCGACAAAGCAGGGCAGGCGGTCGAATATAAAAACTATATGTTGCCGGTAAAACAAGATGAAGACTATTTCTTCATTACCGGCACGCGCAGCGGCTTGGCGCAGCAATACCGCTGGTTGCGCATTCCAATGGATAAAAACGGTAAAATCGATACCTTTATGGCTTTGCGCCAATATTTGAAAGACGATGCGGCACGCCGTAAAACCGTTGCCAACGCCGTCAAAGGCGCACCCGCCGAAATCCGCGAGCAATTCATGGCGGCGGCGGAAAATACTTTGTCGATTTTTGCCAAAGGCGGCTATTTGGCTTTGGACGAATTTGTTACCACCAACATTCCCAAAGATCAGCAGGAAAAAATGCAGGGCTATTTCTATGAGATGCTCTATGGCGTGATGAATGCCGCTTTGGAAGACACGATCAGTATATACAACCTGCCGGCTTGGCCGCAAGATGAAAAACGCAACCGCTTCCTGCTGCATGCAATGGATGCGTACACCGGTTTAACCGAGTATCCTGCGCCGATGTTGCTGCAATTGGACGGCTATTCCGAAGTGCGCTCTTCCGGATTGCAGATGACCCGTTCTCCGGGGGAATTCTTGGTGTATTTGGGTTCGGTATTGCTGGTGTTGGGCACGGTGTTTATGTTCTATATCCGTGAAAAACGTGCTTGGCTGCTGTTTTCAGACGGCCGTATCCGTTTTGCCATGTCTTCCAGCCGCAACGAACGCGACTTGCAGAAAGAATTTCCGCAACACACACGGCAATTGCAGCAGCTTGCCAAGGATTTGAACCATGAATAACAAACATCAGGCCTTGCCCGAGCATGAGCTTCTGACACACAAATCATTTATCCGAAACCTCAACCTCTTCGACTGGGCATTCGCACTGCTGATTGCCATCAGTGCGTTTATTGCCCAAACCCAAGCCGGTCTGCACATGGACATCTACGAAATGGTGATTTTGTGGGCGAGTGCCGGTATTGCCGTTTTTCTGGGTTGGTTTTTCAAACCGATGCGCTGGTTTATCCCTTTGGGCGTGTGCTTGGCGTATTTGGCCGTTGATTTGTATGGCGGTGACATCAAACACGCAGACGGTTTCCTGCTCAAATATCTGTTAAGCAGCCAGTCGGCGATTATGTGGCAATGCGCGTTTGTGTTCTTTGCCTTGTTTGCCTATATCGTCGGCGCGATAGCGGCGGTGCGCAAAAATGTGTCGTCCAATACGCTTTTGGGCATGGGTACCGTGTTTGCGTGGGTTTCCGCGATGGCGGGCTTTGTCGGTTTGCTGGTACGCTGGCATGAAAGCTATCTGCTGCGTCCCGATGCCGGCCATATTCCGGTTTCCAACCTTTACGAAGTATTTATCTTGTTCTTGGTCATTACGGCACTGATGTACCTCTATTACGAAGGCCGTTTTGCCGTACAAAAACTGGGTGGCTTTGTCTTCAGCTTTATGGCAATTGTGGTCGGATTTGTCTTATGGTACAGCGTTTCACGCGAGGCTCATGCCATTCAGCCGCTGATTCCGGCTTTGCAGTCTTGGTGGATGAAAATCCACGTTCCGGCCAACTTTATCGGCTACGGCGCATTCTGTATCGCTGCCATGCTGGGTATTGCCGAACTGCTGGCGCTCAGAAAAGAAGATGCGGGCAAAAAATCATGGCTGCCGCACTCGCAAGTCATTGAAGAAGTTATGTACAAAGCGATTGCTGTCGGTTTCTTATTCTTCACGATTGCCACCATTCTCGGCGCATTGTGGGCAGCCTCTGCGTGGGGTCGCTATTGGAGCTGGGACCCGAAAGAAACTTGGGCATTCATCGTTTGGCTGAATTACGCTGTTTGGTTGCATTTGCGGCTGGTGGCAGGCTGGCGCGGCAGGGTGTTGGCTTGGTGGGCAGTCATCGGCCTGGTCATTACCGCCTTTGCCTTTATCGGCGTGAATATGTTCTTGAGCGGCCTGCATTCTTACGGCACTTTGTAAACCGCTTATTCCGCACTTTATTTCAGACGGCCTTTTTCCGTTTTCGGAGAAAACGCCGTCTGAATCGTTTTTAATCATTTTTTCAGACGGCCTCAAACCATGTTGGTATTAGGAATTGAATCATCTTGCGACGAAACCGGCGTTGCGCTCTACGATACCGAGCGCGGCCTGTTGGCGCATCATTTGCACACACAAATGGCGATGCACGCCGAATACGGCGGCGTTGTCCCCGAATTGGCCAGTCGCGACCATATCCGCCGTGTCGTGCCGTTGACGCAAGGTTGCTTGAAGGAAGCAGGCGTAGGCTATGCCGACATCGACGCGGTTGCCTTTACGCAAGGTCCGGGCTTGGGCGGCGCATTGCTGGCCGGTTCAGGCTTCGCCAACGCCTTGGCATTTGCCATCGGTAAGCCCGTTATCCCTGTCCACCATCTTGAAGGCCATTTGCTCTCGCCTTTGTTGGCAGACGACAAGCCTGAATTTCCATTTGTCGCTTTGCTGGTGTCGGGCGGGCATACACAATTTATGGCTGTACGCGGTATCGGCGATTACACCTTGCTGGGTGAAAGCGTGGATGATGCGGCAGGCGAGGCGTTCGACAAAACGGCCAAGCTTTTAGGTTTGCCTTATCCCGGCGGTGCCAAATTATCCGAGCTGGCCAAACTCGGCACGCCTGATGCCTTCACATTCCCACGTCCTATGCTCCATTCGCACGATTTGCAGATGAGCTTTTCCGGTTTGAAAACAGCCGTTTTGACCGCTGTCGAAAAAGTCCGCGCCGAAACCGGCAACGATGAAATTCCCGAGCAGACACGTAACGACATTTGCCGCGCTTTCCAAGATGCGGTGGTTGACGTGTTGGCGGCCAAAGCCAAAAAAGCGTTGTTGGATACTGGCTTCAGAACTTTGGTGGTTGCCGGCGGTGTGGGTGCAAACTGGAAGCTGCGTGATGAATTTTCGCGCTTAACCGTCAAAATGCCATCTGAAAAAGGCAAACCAAAGCCGCAGGAAGAAAAAATCAATGTTTATTTCCCGCCGATGGCATATTGTACCGACAACGGAGCAATGATTGCCTTTGCCGGCGCGATGCGTCTTGCCGAGCGTCAGGCTGTCGGCGCATTCAATGTCAAGCCGCGCTGGCCGCTGTCGGATATTGTGAAGCAGGGTTGATGCATTAGACTGCTTTGATGCAATGAAAGGCCGTCTGAAAACCTGAAAACATGGTTTTCAGACGGCCTTTAATGAAACGGATGTTTACGGTAAAACTTCATTCAAAAAGATGAGTAATTTTTTCATCCGTTTTTTCTACAATATTAACTTTGATTGATTGCAAAAGGCCGTCTGAAATGACGAATTTATCCAAAGGTTTGCTGGCTGCGATAGCGTCCAATTTGTTGTTTTCCATGCTGTTTCTGTACGGTATGTGGATGAGGCCGATGACGGGGACGGAGGTGTTTGCCTAGCGCATGGTCGCCATGCTGTCGGCTTTGTGCGTGCTGATGACGATGGTCAGCGGTTGGCTGGCGGCAATGCGTTTTGCTTATGGAGTCGGCCGGGATTGGAAACGGTGGCTGCTGATTGTATTGCCGACGCCGATATTTGCCAGCCAGTTGTGGCTGTTTGTCTGGGGGCCGGTCAATGGGGAAGGAGTAAACATTGCCATGGGTTATTTCCTGTTTCCTTTGGTGATGATGCTGGGTGGACGGATTTGGTTTAAAGAGCGTTTGAACCGGTTGCAGAGGGTGGCGGTAATCTTGGCGTGTGCAGGCGTGGCATGTGAATTGGTGCGGTCGGGCGCGTTTTCGTGGACGACTGTATGGGTGTTCGGTACTTATCCGTTTTATTATCTGCTGCGCCGCAAGCTGGGCGTGCCTTCCTTAATCGGGCTGACCTTTGATTTATTGATGATTACGCCGTTTGCGTTGGCGTATATTTTGCTGGCAACGGATACGCCGGCGATGATTGCGGCCAAACCGGTTTTAATCTTTTTTATTGTGTTGCTGGGTTTTAATAGTGCAATATCCATGCAGTTGAATTTGAAGGCGAATCAGTTGCTGCCGGTGGCAGTGTTCGGCATGTTGAGCTATTTGGAGCCTGTATTGCTTTTTATTGTGTCGATTGTATGGCTGGGCGAGCCGGTGCAAAAAGGCGCATTGATCGGCTATGGCCTGATTTGGTCGGGATTGTGCGTGATGATTGTTAATGGCTTGTTAGGAATGAATAAAGAAAAGAAATTGGCTAAAGCTTGATGATAGATTGAGGCCGTCTGAAAAATGGGTTGACCAATATTTTCAGACGGCCTTTGATATTGAAAGGGATGTATCGGATACGTTCCTTTTGTTTTACCAGCATTGGGCGATACGGTCAGCTTCTTGCAGGCGTTCGACTGTACCGACGTCCAGCCAAAGGCCGTTATGGTGTTCGCCGCTGATTTGGCTTTGGCTCATAGCTTGACGCAACAGAGGGGCAAGCTTGGCAGCCTGGTGCGCCGGGGTATCTTTGAAAAGCGCGGGATGATAAACGCCCACGCCGCTGAAAGTCAGGGCCTGGCCGTCTGAGGATGATGCGGATACCAGGCCGTCTGAAAGCAGGCCGAAGTCGCCTTCGGGATGATGGGGTGGATTGTCCACCAGCCACAAATGGGCGAGAAGGTTGTGTTCCTGCATGCGCTGGGCAGCCAGTCGTGCAGCTTGGAAATCAATGTCGGTCAACACGTCGCCATTGACGACCAAAAACGGCTCGTTGCCCAAAAGCGGCAGGGCGGTGGCAATGCCTCCGGCAGTTTCCAGGCCTCCGGCGCGCTCGGGAGAATAGGCAATGTGTACGCCGTAGGCTGAACCGTCTTTCAAGGTGTCTTCGATTTGCTGGCCAAGCCAGGCATGGTTGATGACGATTTCAGTAAAGCCGGCCTTCCGCAGGCGGCGTAAGTGCCAGCCGATAAGCGGCGTGCCTGCTACTTCGAGTAAGGGTTTGGGCGTGTGGTCGGTCAGGGGGCGCATGCGTTCGCCGCGACCGGCGGCCAGTATCATTGCTTTCATGGGTGTGCCTATAATGTGTGAAACAGAAAAGGTCTCAGGCCGTCTGAAAAAATGAAACCGATGTTTCAGACGGCATGAGACCTTTATTTATGCCAAAGATTTGAATTGCCTACGGAAATACAGCAATGCCGGCGCTTGCGTATCGGTATTGCGGATTTCATTGATCTGAACGAAAAAGACGTAATGCGTGCCGATTTCGCGTTGATCGACAATGCTGCCGTGCAGGTGCGCCAGCGCGCCTTCGACTTCTAGCTGTCCGGTTTGTCCTCTATGCCAAATATGGTATTCAAAGCGTTCTTCGGGCGAGAGGTCGGTCAATCCGGCAAAGTGTTCAGCAACATCCTGTTGGCCGTCGTTGAGTGTGTTGATACACAAATCACGGTTGCCTTGCAGGATGGGAATGATGGCGGATTGGCGGTTGATGCACAGCATGACCGTCGGCGGCTCGTCGGTAACGGCAGTTACGGCAGTCATAGTAATGCCATAGCGCCCTGCTTCACCGTCTGTCGTGATAACGTGTACACCGGCGGCACAGGAGGCCATGGCATCTCGGAAAGATCTCTTGAGTGTGTGTGTTGAATCTGTCATCCGGCTCGCTTTATTTTAATGCCTGTTCGATTTTTGCCAGCTCTGCCAAGAGTTCTTTGAGTTGTGCCATTTTTTCTTTGGTGAGGACTTTTTCAATTGCGTCATAGCGCTCGTCAACCAATGCGCCGGTGGATTCATAGAGTTTCTCGCCTTCGGGCGTCAGTTTCAGATAAACGCGGCGTTGGTCGTTGGAAGGCTTCAAGCGCACGGCCAAACCTGCTTTTTCCAAGCGGGTCAGAATGCCGGTCAGGCTGGGACGGAGGATGCAGGCCTGATTGGCCAAATCTTGAAAGTCGAGTGTGCCGTTTTCCGCTAAGAGCCGGATGATACGCCATTGCTGGTCAGTAATATTGGCTTGGTTCAGAATAGGGCGGAATTGGGTCATCAATGCTTCCCGTGCCTGAATCAGACCGATATTGATAGATGCATGTTTAGATTGGTTGGGCATTACTAAGTCTCCGGTGTTATCAAAAATCAAACCGTTGAAGCGTGAGGTAGATTGATAAAGGCGAATATTGCTGTTTTAAGGCTGCCGTCGGCAGCCGGGTCATGGGAACAAAAGCATCACTGCCACAATATTAGATGAAGATCTCTAACAGTTTGTTTTGATAATAATGTTTCCAATTGTTCTTATGGTTATATCTTAGTCTATTTTCTTTATAATCTCAACAAAATCATATGTTATCGGGAAAGAGATAGTTTATTTATTTATGAAGTGGAATAGGATAAAAATATTCGGCGAAGATGATT